>ERZ827043.884-NODE-884-length-35039-cov-63.306969_pt1 | contig 35039 bp, 32 predicted proteins | sample MGYA00519923_ERZ827043 | MGnify/ENA primary metagenome ERZ827043 (study PRJEB31778, sample SAMEA3449251) | human gut metagenome | biome: human gut; feature: human-associated habitat; material: faeces | place: United Kingdom | collected 2010/2012 ... | reverse complement strand
CCGAAGCGTTTTTCAAAAATTTTCCGTAATGTTGCACTTGCTAGTTGACTCTGCCAGCGCCTGACAGATGGTGGTATGATGCAAATTATTTGAAAAACGCGAAATTGATAACATTTTTTTTGTTATCTTTGCAGGCTGTATATTTTTACAATTGATGAAAGATATTTGTTGCATAGGGCATATTACACGCGATAAGATCGTTACACCGGATCTCACGGCCTATCAGGCCGGCGGAACATCCTACTATATGGCAGAGGGCATCAGCCGTCTGCCTCAGAATGTCAGTTTCCAGCTCGTCACGAAAGTGGGAGAAGGTCAGTTGCCCGTTGTCGATAAGATAAAAAAGCAGGGCGTGGATACCATCTGCTATCCAAGTAGTCATACCGTCTATTTTGAGAATAGATATGGCATAGATTCCAATCAACGCACGCAGCGTGTGCTGGCCAAGGCCGATCCGTTCACCCTTGACGAGGTGAGGCCGTTGGAGGCAAAGGTGTTTCATTTAGGCAGTCTGCTGGCCGATGATTTCTCTCCCGAGGTGGTGGAATATCTGTCGACGAAGGGTGCTGTCTCTATTGATGTGCAAGGCTATCTGCGCGAGGTGGTGGATGAACAGGTGCACGCTATCTCTTGGCGCGACCGCGACCGTATCCTGCCGGTCACTACCTATCTGAAGCTCAACGAGCATGAGATGGAGGTGATCACGTCCTCGCATAATCCCCGCACGGTGGCGATGAAACTGGCAGAGAGTGGTGTGCGCGAGGTGATCATCACCTTGGGCAGTTACGGCTCGCTGATCTATGCCGACGGCGTGTTCCACGAGATCCCGTCGTATGCGCCGAGCCGTCTTGTCGATGCCACGGGTTGTGGCGACACTTACTCCACAGGCTATCTGTGGATGCGTATGCAGGGTGCGTCGATCGATGAGGCCGGTCGTTTTGCCGCCGCGATGTGCACCTTGAAGCTCGAGAAGAGCGGGCCGTTTGACGGCACTGTGGCAGATATTCACCGTGTGATACGCAGGGCAGGGAGGAAATGACACTATGACAGCCAAGCTTACATTCGCTTCCTTATGGCGCCGTCTCGTCCCCCTGTATGACGAGGGAGAGGCAAAGGCCGTGGTCCGCATGTTGCTCGAAGATGTGTTCGGGCTCACGTGGACGGAGATCTGCTGTGACGGGGCCGACCGGCTGTCGGTGACCGACGTTACCATCCTGGCCGACAAGATGCGTCAGCTGTCGGAGGGTGAGCCCATCCAGTATGTCCTAGGCCAGGCGCTGTTCGACGGCCATGTGTTCAGCGTCGATCAATCGGTACTGATCCCCCGTCCGGAGACCGAGGTGCTTGTCGGCGAGGTGAGCCGCTGGATAGAGGCGCGCGGCAGGGACCGGCGTACGACGGTGCTTGACATCGGCACCGGCTCGGGATGTATAGCCATCAGCCTGAAGCTCCGCCATGCCAAGGCTGAGGTCACGGCGTGGGATATCTCCGAGGCCGCCCTCGATACGGCAGCCGACAATGCCAGTGAGCTGACAGCTGATGTGACATTTGAGCAATGCGACATCCTGCACGCCCCTAAGGACCGGGACCGCTGGACCATCATCGTCTCCAACCCCCCGTATGTATGCGAGCGGGAAAAGGCTGATATGGAAAGACGTGTGCTCGACTATGAGCCGTCCACGGCACTCTTCGTGCCCGATGACGACCCGTTGAGATATTATAAGGCGATCGTGGCCTACGCCGAACCGGCAGTGAGGAAAGAAGGCCTGGTGGCCTTCGAGGTGAACACGGCGTATGCCGGTGATGTGGAGCAACTCATGAAGGACGGCGGGTTTGTGCAGACCAAGATCATCACAGACCAGTTTGGCCGTCCTCGTGTCGTGACGGGCATAAAACCATAGATATCATGCCATTCGGAAATTCCTATAACAACCGTTCGGGCTATCCGCGCCGTGTGATGACAGAGGAGGATGCTCTCCGGCGTCTGGCCGCCCTCTGTGCCAAGGGGGAACATTGTACGGGCGAGCTGGACGATAAGATGCGGCGGTGGGGCCTGGACGAAGCGGCGCGCTGCCGTGTGCTCGACTATCTTATAAGCCGGCAATTTGTAGATGACAGCCGTTTCTGCCGCTCTTTTGTGACTGACAAGATCCGGTTTGAACACTGGGGACGCCGTAAGATCGAACAGGCTCTGTGGCAGAAACATGTGGCGAAGGAAATCTCCGCACCGATCCTTGACGCCATACCCGATGAGGAATATATGGAACAGCTCCGTCCCCTGTTGATGGCCAAGTGGCCGTCGGTGAAGGGAGGAAGCGACTATGAGCGATCGATGAAGCTCATCAAGTGGGCCATGAGCCGCGGCTTCAGCCTTGAGCAGATCCGCAAGGCTATCGATGAGATGGGTGTGGAGGCTGACGAGCTGCCCGACGAATAACCCTCTGTCATGGTGTGCCGCGCGGAAGACATGGCGCGGTCTTGTAAAGCACATCTGTTACCGTTCTCCGACGGCCGGCAGCTGTATATGGAGGAGGAATAACTAAAAACAATGATAATCTGAAAACGATGAAACACTCTTTCTTTGCCCGATGGATGGATCTCCTTGCCCCGCGCACGTGCCTCTGTTGCGGCCGTCGTCTGGCCGTGGGTGAGGAAGACTTGTGCACGAGTTGTAATCTGGACCTTGACCGTACCGACTTTGCCCTTCATCCTTACGATAATGATATGGCGCGAACGTTCTGGGGACGCGTGCCCTCAATAGAGAAGGCGTGTGCACTGATGTATTATCATGCCAGGAGCCGTTCGGCGGATCTGATCTATCAGATCAAATATGGTCATCATCCCGAGCTGGCGGTACGTCTTGGCGAACGGATGGGTAAGGAGCTGTCTGCCTGTGGCTTCTTTGAGGGCATTGACATGATCGTGCCGGTACCCTTGGCGAAGAAACGCGAGCGGGAACGTGGCTATAACCAGTGTGAGCGGCTCGCCCACGGGCTGAGCCGCGTGACAGGGCTACCGGTGGCGACAAAGGCCGTGGAGCGTACCGTGTTCCAGCAGACGCAGACGCGTCTCACCGACACCGAACGGCTTGCCAACGTGGAGCATGCCTTCCGGCTCGTGTGTCCCGAGCCACTGTGCGGACACCATATCCTGCTGCTCGACGATGTCGTCACGACAGGCGCGACGATGTCGGCCTGTGCCTCCGTGCTCTCTCCTGTGCCTGGACTGCGCATCTCCTTGTGCTGTGTAGGCTTCGTTAATAGGAAGAGATAAATTTATGTTATTCTTTCGTGATTGTCGTGATTTTACGCTACCTTTGTAGCAATCAATAACAAATCCAATAGCTATATGGATCAGACAAAAAAAGCATTGGCCGAGAAACTGCTCGACATCAAAGCTATCAAGTTACAGCCCACGACCCCGTTCACTTGGGCATCAGGCTGGAAATCTCCGTTTTATTGTGATAACCGCAAGACATTGTCTTATCCCGCCTTGCGCTCGTTTGTGAAGATCGAACTTGCACACGCCGTCCTCGAGCATTTCCCCGAGGCTGACGCTGTTGCCGGCGTTGCTACCGGTGCCATCGCACAGGGCGCCCTCGTGGCCGAGGAGCTGTCGTTGCCCTTCTGCTATGTGCGTTCTAAACCAAAGGATCACGGCATGGGCAACCTTATCGAAGGTACGCTCCCCGAGGGATCGAAGGTGGTCGTCGTGGAGGACCTTATCTCTACAGGCGGCTCATCGCTGAAGGCAGTGGAGGCTCTGCGTCAGGCCGGATTCGAGGTGGTAGGCATGGTGGCAAGCTATACCTATGGCTTCCCTGTGGCTGAGGAGGCTTTCAAGAATGCCGGTGTGCAGCTCGTCACCCTTACCGACTACGAGCATGTGGTGGAGCAGGCATTGAAGACCGGATATATCAAGCAGGAAGATATCGAGCTGCTGCACGAGTGGCGCCGTGATCCCTCTCATTGGATGCAGGACAAATAATCGAAGATGAAGGTAGAAAGTAGTATCCGACAGATAGATGCACCGCAGCAGACGGTGTATGCCATGCTCAGTGATCTGAGCCATCTCGAGAGCGTACGCGACCGCATCCCCGCCGATAAGGTGAAGGACCTGTCGTTCGACAGCGACTCCATCTCCATCGTCACCCCAATGGGATCTGTACGCATGGAAGTGGTGGAGCGTGAGGAACCGAAGACGGTCAAGTTTGCCACGACATCGAGTCCGCTGCCCTTCAACTTCTGGATACAGCTCTTGCCGGTCACCGAGACAACGTGCAAGATGAAACTCACCATCAAGGCCGATGTGAATCCCTTTGTCGGCGGCATGGTAAAGAAGCCGTTGCAGGAAGGCATCGAGAAGATCGCTGACGCCCTGCAGACAATACAGTATCAATAATCCGATCACCGGACAGGCAACCGTGACGGCCGACGAGCTGTGGCGGTTGCCGGTGTAAAGGGCCGTGCCGGCATGTTCGGACAACAAGGAAAAGACAGACAAATGGCAAACAAACTCTGGGAAAAGAATTTTGAGGTCAATAAGGAGATCGAACGGTTTACGGTGGGACGTGACCGTGAGCTGGATCTCTATCTGGCCAAGTATGACGTGCTGGGCTCCATGGCCCATATCACCATGCTCGAGTCGATCGGTTTGCTGGGCAAGGATGAGCTGCCCGTGCTCCTCGAGGAGTTGAAGAAGATCTATGCGATGTGCGAGAAGGGCGACTTCGTGATCGAGGAAGGCGTGGAGGATGTTCACTCTCAGGTAGAGCTGATGCTCACCCGTGCGTTGGGCGACATGGGAAAAAAGATCCATTCGGGCCGCTCGCGCAACGATCAGGTGCTGGTGGATCTGAAGCTCTTCACCCGTCATGCCCTGAAAGAGATCGTCGATCATGTGAAGGTGCTTTTCGACGAGTTGATCGTCAAGAGCAATCAATACAAGGATGTGCTCATGCCGGGCTACACCCATCTGCAGATCGCCATGCCGTCGAGCTTCGGCCTTTGGTTTGGCGCTTATGCGGAGAGTCTGGCCGATGATATGCTCTATCTGCAGGCCGCCTACCGCATGACCAACCGCAATCCCTTGGGCTCAGCTGCCGGATACGGCTCGTCTTTCCCGTTGAACAGGACGATGACGACAGAGCTGCTCGGCTTTGACTCGATGAACTACAATGTGGTGTATGCGCAGATGGGCCGCGGCAAGATGGAGCGCAATGTGGCGTTTGCCCTCGCCACCGTTGCCGGTACGCTGGCCAAGATGGCTTTTGACGCGTGTATGTTCAACAGCCAGAACTTCGGCTTTGTGAAGCTGCCGAAGGAGTGCACCACCGGTTCGAGCATCATGCCTCACAAGAAAAATCCGGATGTGTTTGAGCTGATCCGCGCCAAGTCGAACAAGCTCCAGGCACTGCCCCAGCAGATCATGCTGATCATGAACAATCTGCCATGCGGCTATTTCCGTGATCTGCAGATCATCAAGGAGGTGTTCCTGCCGGCTTTTGAGGAGCTCACCGACTGCCTGCAGATGGCCGCCTACATCATCAACAAGATGGAAGTGAACGAGCATATACTCGACAACCCGATGTACGACCCGATGTTCTCTGTGGAAGAGGTGAACAAGCTGGCTGCTGCCGGCATGCCGTTCCGAGATGCTTATAAGAAAGTGGGATTGGAGATTGAGAACGGTACGTTCAAAGCTGGCAAGCATATCCATCATACCCATGAAGGATCGATGGGCAATCTTTGTAACGACCGCATCGAGGCGCTCATGGACCAGACCCTTTCTGAATTCCATTTTGACAGAATGCTGGAAGCCGAACGTCGTCTTTTGGGAAGAGAGGCGTGAGCGGAGATGTCTCCAACGTCCGGTGCGCATGCACGGGCGCGAGAGGCTGTCGTCCGGTGCCACTCTTATGGCAACAAATATAAATCCGTCTCCGGTGTCATCCGGACACCGCAGACGGATGCTTTTTCGCTCTTGAGAATGGAAACAAACTGTCCGAAAAGAAAGACGCAACATTCTCTTATGATTTTCAACTTGTCCTTTAAGGATTGATGCCCATCTTCCGGTGTGGGATATTTCATCGTTTGAGATATGATACTTTATAAATATAATAAGGTAGTGACTTTGGTCATGGCATGTCTGTCGGCTGTTGCGACTTTAACCTCTTGTGGTGACACGACGGATCTTTACTCCCGTTCGGCCTGCTATCTGGTGATAGACAATTCTATGCATCAGAATTTCGAACTGGCATCAGCCATGCAGTATCCCGGCGCCTTTGTCACCATCACTACTCCGGGTAAGAAATTCCATTTCGTGAGCAATCAGGGCGGGGCGAGCGACGCTTCTTTTAATGCTATTGATGAGCGCCGGTCGTTCATACTTGGATATAACGGCGCATTGATCGTCGGTTACGGCTTGAGCATCGACCGTACGTTCTATGCTTACGACAGGGAGTGTCCCAACTGCTATGATCCCGACGCGCTGCCCCGGCGGAGCCATCCTGTGAAGGTCGATGAGCAAGGCATAGCGACGTGTTCGAACTGTCACCGCTCCTATGATCTCAACAATGGAGGCATCGTGTCGCAGGGTGACGGAGGTAAGCAGATGACCCGTTATCCGGCTTCGACGACCGGTCCCTACGGTATTTTGGTAGTCCAGTAGTGATGAAGGAAAAGCCGCCCTTTCTGAGAAAAGAGTACGTGCATAATGCCTTTTGTGGGTCAGAAAGGGCTGATAGGGGGTTGTTTTTAGTTGCAGATATACTAATCTAAGTAATTTGCAGCTGATAATTCGTTAAGCCGATATTAAATAGTGTAAAAACCTTTGGGATTTCGGCCATTTCCTTTTACCTTTGCAATTAAATGATTTGCGGCAATAGCTCAGTTGGTAGAGCGCGACCTTGCCAAGGTCGAGGTCGCGGGTCCGAGTCCCGTTTGCCGCTCCAACCTTTTTCGCGTTATAGAGAATAACATAGCAAAAGGCCGTGATGGTGGAATGGTAGACACGAGGGACTTAAAATCCCTTGGCCAGTAATGGCTGTGCGGGTTCGAGTCCCGCTCGCGGCACCGATTAAATTTTTACTTATTTGACTATGCGTAAACAACTAATCTTTTTCGCTTCGGCATGTTCATTATTGGCCTTGGCCTCTTGTTCTAAGTTAGGCGCTCTCTCGGCTGATAATTTCAACGTGGATCCTACGCCTTTAGAGACGCAGGGCGGTAAAGTTCCTACGACAATCAACGGTACCTTCCCTGTAAAATATATGAAGAAGAAGGCAGTCGTTACTGTTACTCCTGAGCTTCGCTATGCAGACGGCAAGGTGGCTAAGGGTCAGAGCGCTACGTTCCAGGGAGAGAAGGTGATGGGTAATGACCAGACCATCTCTTACAAGCAGGGCGGACGCTACACGATGAAGACCTCTTTTGATTATGTACCAGATATGCAGAAGAGCGATCTTTATCTCACCTTTGATGCTCGTATCGGCAAGAAGGAGCAGAAAGTGCCTGAGGTAAAGGTAGGCTACGGTGTGGTAGCTACTTCTGAGCTTTATAAGGAGACGCTGATGAATGCAGGTGGCGTGATCGCTCCCGACAGCTTCCAGCGTGTGAAGGAGCAGAAGTATCAGGCCAACATCAAGTTCCTCATCAATCAGGCTAATCTCCGCAAGTCGGAGCTTAAGAACAACTCTGTACAGGAGTTCGTGAAGCTGCTGAAGAGCATCAATGCTGACAAGGAAGGTCTGAATCTCCGCAATGTAGAGGTTGCCGCTTATGCTTCTCCTGATGGAGGCTTCGATTTCAACGACAAGCTCGCCAGCAAGCGTCAGAACACTTCTGAGGCTTACGTGAAGAAGCAGCTGAAGGCTGCCAAGCTCGCTGACGCCAATGTTGACGCTCATTATACAGCACAGGACTGGGATGGCTTCCAGGAGCTGGTACAGGCCAGCAACATCCAGGATAAGGATGTGATTCTCCGTGTGCTCTCTATGTATAAGGATCCTGAGGAGCGTGAGCAGCAGATCCGTAATATGAGTGCTACTTTCCAGGAGCTCGCTGATGGTATCCTGCCTGAGCTGCGTCGCAGCCGTCTGATCATCAACTACGAGACCATCGGTCGTTCCGACGAGGAGATCGACGCTCAGTATAAGGAAGATGCTTCTAAGCTCTCTGCTGATGAGCTGCTTTACTATGCATCTCTCCAGAAGGATTATGCTAAGCAGCAGGAAGTGTACAAGAAGACTGCTGAGCTCTATCCCAATGATTATCGTCCCGTCAACAACCTTGCCGTACTGGCTCTCCGCAACCAGAACGAGGTGGATATGAAGGATTATCTCAACCAGGCTCTTGCCAAGGATCCGAAGGCAGGCGAGCCCCAGGCCAACCTGGCTCTCCTCTCACTGCGCAACGGCAATGTGGCAGAGGCAGAGGCTAATCTGTCTAAGACAATGGACGCTAACAAGTTCCAGGAGGTACTCGGCAACCTGAACATCGCCAAGGGTGACTATGCAGCTGCTGAGCAGAACTTCAAGAACAGCAACACCAACAGTGCCGCTCTTGCCCAGATCCTGAATAAGAACTACGCTGCTGCTGTAGCTACTCTTCAGAATGTGGAGAACAAGGACGCCATGACCGACTATCTCACAGCTATCGTTCTTAACCGTCAGGGCAACACCGCTACGGCCAAGGAGGCTCTGCAGCGTGCTATCAGCGCTGACAGCAAGCTCGCAGCTTATGCTGCCAACGATCTTGAGGTAGCTAATCTGATGAAGTAAGAGATTTCTGACATGTGATCCCCGGTTCTCCAGGTTGGATTACCGGGGATACTCATTTTATAAACCAAAGACCGTTCCTCCTTCAAAAGAGGAGCGGTATTCTTGTTTAATAGGACGACCTCCACGAAGGGATTTACCTAGGGTAAAGATGGGTAGAGGGTCTTCTGACTTTCTGTTTCCCTTCGGAAAGATTTTCAATAGAGTGAATAAGGAATGATGAAAAGCTTCGCTTTCACACATGTGTTGTTTTCCGCAGGAGTCAATGGCTCATGTCCGGCAAGAACGTTCCTGAGAAGTAGCCTTCCTGCTGTACTGACGGCTGTTGTGACGGTCATGCTCGTGTCATGTGGCGTAGACGGTAAACACTTCAAGCTCTCAGGCCGGCTTCTCAATATGAACCAGGGCGAGTTTTATATTTATAGTGAGACGGGTACTATTGATGGCATAGATACGATCAAGGTGCAGGGTGGCCGTTTCACATATGAGACGGAATGCACCCAACCCAGCACGCTTACGATGGTCTTTCCCAATTTCTCTGAGATACCTATCTTCGCACAGCCGGGGAAGTCAGTCGAACTAAAAGGTGATGCCTCTTCTCTGAAGCTGATGAAGGTGAAGGGAACGAAAGAGAACGAGCTCATGTCGGCATTTAGGGAGCAGATTGCTCATGCCACGCCACCGGAGGTGAAACGCTATGCATCACAGTTTGTGGCTGATCATCCCGATTCCAAGGTAGCGGAATACATAGTGAAGCATTTCTTTATCGTTACTCCCAATCCCGATTATAAGGAGGCACAGCGGCTTATCTCTCTGATGCTTGCCAATAAGAAAGAAAATGGCGGGGCCCTCCGTCTGCAGCGTGAGGTGCAGGCAGTGAACAAGAGCAGTGTGGGCAGCCGGCTTTCTACTGCAGGACTGACGGATATGAACGGACGTCCGATCCCCCAGTCGGCTGTCTCTTCCGGCGATGTGGCTGTCTTTACATGGGCATCGTGGAGTTTTGACAGCACTAACCTGCTGCGGCAGATGAGAGATTTGCGCCGTCGTTCGGGCGGTCGGCTGAAGTTTATCACTGTCTGCCTTGATGCCAGCCGTGTAGATTGCGACAACTATGTCAGAGGTGATTCGATCACTTGGCCTAATATCTTTGATGGAAAGATGTTTGAAGGCCGTGCGGTGAAGCAGTGGAGTCTTTATAATGTTCCTACTGTCCTCTTGCTGAGAAACGGGCGTGTCGTTGCCCGTGACATTACCATCGACGAACTTGAGAGACGGTTGGGCTTGTCCTGATCTTACTTTGAAGAACTAATCTTATGCCTATGATAGTAAAAACCTATACCGCGGCCGTCAATGGCCTTGTCGTTACGCCTGTCACCGTAGAGGTGAGCGTACAGCCCGGTGTGCTGTTCCATTTCACGGGTCTGGGCGATAAGGCTGTCCATGAAGGACGCGACCGTATTGCAGCTGCATTACTGAACAGCGGATACAAGTTGCCGACTGCCGACATCACTGTCAATCTGGCCCCTGCCGATCTGCCGAAGGAGGGCAGTGGCTTCGACCTGCCTATCGCCATCGGCATTCTTGCTGCTACAGGGCAGATCGCACCGGTGAGTCTGGAGACGGTCATGCTTGTGGGAGAACTGAGTCTTGACGGGCAAATCCAGCCCGTCAGAGGTATTCTGCCTGTTGCCATCAAGGCGCGTGCTAATCAGTACCGGTCACTCGTCGTTCCCGAGGAGAATGTGCGCGAGGCCGCGATCGTTAATCGTCTCGAAGTGTACGGACTGCATTCCCTGATGGATGTAGTCGCTTTTGTCACAGGCGCGAAGATTTTCGAACCCACCGTCATCGACACACGGAAGGAGTTTTATGAACATCAGTACCAGTCCGACCTTGACTATGCCGATGTGCGCGGTCAGGAGAGTGTGAAACGGGCACTGGAGGTGGCGGCAGCCGGCGGACACAATCTTATCATGATCGGTCCGCCGGGATCGGGCAAGAGCATGATGGCCAAGCGTCTGCCATCGATTCTTCCCCCATTGTCTTTGTCAGAGAGTCTGGAGACAACCCAGATTCATTCTGTTGCCGGTCTGCTCCCCGCCGGTTCGTCTCTCATTGCCAGCCGTCCCTTCCGTTCGCCCCATCATACGATCAGTGAGGCGGCCTTGGTGGGAGGTGGCAACACACCCATGCCCGGTGAGATATCTTTGGCTCACAATGGCGTGCTCTTCTGCGATGAGCTTCCCGAGTTCAACAAGCATACGTTGGAGGTGCTCCGCCAGCCTCTGGAGGACCGGGAGGTGACCATCGCCCGTGTGAAATACTCGGTCACTTATCCCTCCTCGTTCATGTTCGTGGCTTCGATGAATCCCTGTCCCTGTGGCTATTATGGTGATCCCACACATCATTGTGTCTGTTCGCCGGGACAGATACAGCGCTATCTCAATAAGATCAGCGGGCCGCTCCTCGATCGTATCGACATCCAATGCAATATCACGCCGGTGCCTTTCAAGGACATATCGAGTGCACAGCCCGGCGAGCCGTCGGCGAAGATCCGCGAACGTGTGATAAAGGCACGTGAGATACAGACAAGCCGGTTTGCCAATGAGCCCCACATCCATTGCAATGCCCAGATGACGGAGAGGATGATCCACGAATACGCGGAGCCTGATGAGGCAGGCATCGAGATGCTACGTTCGGCCATGGAGCGTCTCTCGCTCTCCGCCCGTGCCTATTCACGCATTCTGAAGGTAGCCCGCACCATAGCTGACCTTGCCGGGTCCGACCGTGTGCAGATAGAGCATCTCGCGGAGGCGATCAGCTATCGACAGCTAGACCGGGGCGACTGGGCGGAACGGGGATTGTATTGACCCACGATCAATCGTTCAACCGCAACCCTTTATCGTAATATTATCTAATGAGCTTGTCCGGCGTCTTCTGTCCTATGGCCGGCAGTCGGCTCGTCATTTTGACGAGCCGAAGTCCGTTACACCTTCGACAAGGGTGGCGGAGGGACTGTCCGGCAATAGCAAGAAAGTATTCAAATCTCTAATGCAATTCGAGATTATGCGTCAGAAGACCCCTCTCTTTCTTGATCTTCTGTAAATCGTGCACAACATTCCGTAATTCGGGTAAAAGCTTATTCATTTACAGATTATATCTTTGTATCGGAAATATAAAACTGGTAGATTTATGAATAAGATCCTTTGTTGTGCAATTTTTTTGATTTTCTATAATATAACGATAAAAGCACAAGATACAATGGTATTAACAGCAAGACAACAAGCTCTCTCCTGGATTGCTGCCCTGGAGGCTAAGGGTGATGTGAGGCAGCTCTATGAGGTTTTGGACAAGGCGCTCAATGAAAGGACGCTGAACGTGGCAGAGGAGAAGGAGGCTCTCTCTCAGCTGTATGCCTATACGGGTTTTCCCCGTTCGCTCAATGCGCTGGGACAGCTGGAGAAGGTCGTCAATGATCGGCAGGCTGCGGGTAAGGCAACGGATCTTGGTCACGATGATGCAACGGCAGTTCCTGAGGGGTTTGATGCCTTGAAAGAGGGTACTGATGTCCAGGCTTCTCTTTTTGGAGGCAAACCTTTCAAATATGCCTTTTCTCCCCGTACGGATTATTATCTGAAGGCTCATCTTTTCGGTGATATATTCTCAGGCAAGGTGCTTACGCGTCCAGAGCGTGAGCTTGTCACGGTGAGTGCCCTTGCTGCCCTTCCCGGGTGTGAGGCGCAGTTGAGCGCGCACTGCGGAGCAGCTCTTGCTGCAGGTCTGACAGAAGAGGAGATCGCGTCCATAGCGGAAAATCTTACCAAGATAGATGAAGTAGCTGCCGGCCGTGTCCGTGAGGCTGTAGCGTCAGTCCTGAAGCGCCCTCTCTCTGATACTGATAAGTTGAAAAAAGGCATTGAGGAGAGTGTGTGGCCTGTCGGTAGTCCGAACTCTGATTATGCACAGTATTTTGACGGTGAGAGCTACCTTGCTCCCCTGGGTGGTAATCTTTCCAACGTTACCTTTGAGCCCGGTTGTCGTAATCACTGGCATGTGCATCATGGTGGCGTGCAGGTATTGATTGTAGTAGCCGGCCGTGGCTGGTATCAGGAGTGGGGGAAGGCTCCCATAGAACTTAGGCCGGGCAGTGTAGTGCCTATACCCGAAGGAGTAAAGCATTGGCACGGAGCTGCCAAGGACAGCTGGATGCAGCATTTGACTTATATGACCGATGTGAAAGAAGGGGCAAGCAACGAATGGCTCGAGGCTGTCGACAGTAATGACTATAATAAATTACCGTAAATAGAATTGGGCTATCAGTAAGCATCAGACATGGACAAATGCCGGTGAGGTATTTGTCTCAAGTCTGATGCTTTTTTGTTATGATTCTGTTTCGTTTACGATAAAAGGAGAAGAAAAAGGAATGAAAGATGGAGTTTTCTTGATGAAAGAATGATGCAAATTCCCGGAAAAACGGTATTTTTGCTTTCACAATGATGTAATTCTCATTCTTATGACTATACAGGAAGAACAACTGATAATGGCCGCTGCCGAATACGATGACGGCGATGCCAAACGAATACAGCATTTTATCAAGGTGCACGATCTGGCCGTGACGATTGCAACGGGAGAAAAGGTCGGTGAGGATATGCTCCATGTGCTGTCAACGGCTACGATACTCCACGATATTGGGATTCACGAGGCTGAACGGAAATACAACAACGGAAGCGGTCACTATCAGGAAATAGAGGGACCGGCTGTAGCCCGCGAGCTTATGGACAAGGTAGGTGGATATACGCCCGAGGTTCAGGAGCGTGTGTGCTGGCTGATAGCCCACCATCATCATGTGAATGAAATATGCGATCTCGATCATCAGATTTTGGTTGAGGCTGATTACCTTGTGAATATTTATGAGGATGGTATGTCAGCAGATGCCGTTCGTCATGTGGAGGAACGTGTATTCAAGACAGCGACGGGCCTGCGGCTACTTAGAGCGATGTATGCGGGCCTGCTTTCTCATGAATGACCAAGGTGGAGAGATGCCGGTGTAAGAAGGCGCTCCTATCGGTTAGGGAGATGTTGGTTGATGGCAAAGAGCAGAGAAGGATAATATAGAGGGCAGGCTCCTGCTTTAGAGAATACCCGACCCTGTTTCTTTTGTGGTGGTTGATGGCTCCGGCCGTCTTCCATCTGATGCCGGAAACGTCAGCCCGATGAAGAAAACACTAAAAACAATATAAAACGCTATGAAACGTATAATGCTATTATTCGCTACATTGGCAGTGGTCCTTATGGCCAATGCCCAGCAATTGTTTGTAGGAACTTACAATATCCGTAACCACAACAGCGATGATGATCGGGAGGGTAATGTTTGGACAACACGTTGCCGGGTAATCTGCGACGAACTGAATTTTGAAGATCCCGATGTCTTTGGTACACAGGAGGTACTGCACGAGCAGCTGGGCGATCTGTTGAATGGACTTGACGGCTACGATTATATAGGAGTAGGGCGTGATGATGGTAAGGAGGCTGGTGAGTATAGTGCCATTTTCTATAAGAAAGACCGGTTGGAGATGCTCCGACATGGTAATTTCTGGCTCAATGAGACACCGGATGTACCGAAGCTTGGCTGGGATGCGGCTTGTATCCGTATCTGCTCGTGGGGACAGTTCAGACAGAAGGCTACGGGATTTGAGTTCTATTATTTCAATCTTCACATGGATCATGTTGGAGTGGTGGCACGCCGTGAGGCTGCCAAGCTTGTGGTGAAGAAGATTGGAGAGATTGCCAAGGACGCTCCGGTGGTACTGACGGGCGATTTCAATGTAGACCAGACCGATGAGATCTATACGATTTTTACTCGTTCAGGCGTTCTCAAGGATTCTTATGTGGCAGCGAAGCACCGCTTTGCAGAGAATGGCACTTTCAATGCCTTCAAGCCCGATCTGAAGACAGACAGCCGTATCGACCATGTGTTTGTGTCACCGAAGTTTGATGTGCAGCGCTATGGCATATTGACTAATTGTTATTGGACGAAGAATGCGGACAGTGACTCGACGACACAACAGGCGGCCAACGCTCCACAGGAGCTGCGTTTTCAACAGTATCAGCGCCGTCTGCCCTCCGATCATTATCCTGTGCTCGTGAAAATAATGTATAGAAAATAGAGGGAGATTATAAAAACAAAAAAAGGGACTCCGCCGAGTCCCAACCTTGTTAACCTTAAATCTAATACTATGAAAAACACGCTGCAAAGTTATGGATTAAAAGCTATATAACAAAAATTATTCTGATTTAAAATATGTAGGGTTTGTATATCTTGATCTATGTCAATTGAAAGGAAACGGATGATCAAGTTGAAGGATGAGAACAGGGGTCTTTTCGGATAGTTTTTCATTCAATGATTGATATCTGTCTTGATATATAGGATGGAGAGAAGATCGGACAGGAAGGAACTTTTGCGACTTAGGATAATTTAAGGATAAAAATTTGCAACTTCGATTCTAAATATCTATCTTTGCACTATTCAACTAAGGGTAAACAAGGAGTGGGAATTTCGGCTGTAAAGCTGGAATTCTTTATTTTTTTGTTTGTCGAGAAACACGTATATACCAAAAAGCATTTTAATATGGGTTACATGTCACAACAGGGCTACGATGATCTCGTAGCCAAGCTCCATTATTTGGAGACCGTAGAGCGCCCTAAGGCTTCGGCTGCCATTGCTGAGGCACGTGATAAGGGTGACCTGAGTGAGAACTCTGAGTACGATGCCGCCAAAGAGGCACAGGCTCATCTGGAAGGTAAGATCAACGAGCTGAAGCTGGCTATTGCTGAGGCTAAGATCGTGGATACAAGCCGTCTGTCGACCGACTCTGTACAGATCCTCTCCACTGTGGAGATGACAAACATGGTGACGAAGGCAAAGATGAAATATACCATCGTATCGGAGAGTGAGGCAAACCTCCGGGAGGGCAAGATTTCCATCAAGACGCCTATTGCACAGGGACTGCTCAACAAGAAAGTGGGTGATGAGGTAGAGATCAAAATTCCCCGCGGCACTGTAAAGTTCCGTATTGATAAGATCAGTGTAGGATAAAAAGACAAATGACCATGGATATTTTCAGTAAGATTGCTGCCGGTGAGATCCCCAGCTACAAGTGTGCCGAGAGTGATAAGTTCTATGCTTTTCTCGACATCAATCCCGTGGTGCAGGGTCACACGCTGGTGATCCCCCGTGAGGAGATCGATTATATTTTCGATATGGATGACGCTACACTTGCCGAATTCGAGGTGTTTGCCAAGAAGGTGGCCAAGGCCATTCGCACGGCTTTCCCCTGCAAGAAGGTAGCTCAGGTGGTGCTCGGACTGGAAGTGCCCCATGCCCATATCCATCTCATGCCTATCAATACAGAAGGCGATGTCGACTTCAAGAAGCATGTGAAGTTGACCGAGGAGGAGATGAAGACGACAGCCGCAAAGATTTACGATGCTTTTAAGGCTGCTGAATGATAGATACGGAAAGAGCCGGTCGGCAAATGCCGACCGGCTCTTTCCGTATCTATACGAGTTGTCGTTTATACAAAGTCATCACCTTTACGCATCTGCACTTCGTTGACATATTTGCGCAACAGAGAGGAGGAGTCTTCTTTCGGGCAGATAAAGAGTACGTTGTCATGCTCAGCGACGATGTATCCATCGAGTCCGCTGATCACAGCCAGACGTCCTTTGGGAAGTTTGACCACATTGTTGTGGCAGTTCTCCAGCATCACATCCGAGTCGACAATCACGTTGTCATCCTCCGTCTTGCGCATGGCCTCATAGATGGAATGCCATGTGCCAACATCAGCCCATCCGAACTGGGCAATCATCACACTGACGTTCTCTCCGCGTTCGAGGATGGTTGAGTCGGCAGACAGGTTAGGGTAGAGGGAGAAGTTCTCCTGCATGTAGTCATCCTCCTCCTGAAGGCTACAGCCGGGCTCCAGCTTGTCAAGCTTGCGCAGGACTGGTGGCAGCAGACCGTTCAACTGGCTTTGCAGGCTCTTCACGCTAGAGATGAAGATGCCCGTATTCCAAAAGAACTCACCGCTTTCCATGAACATCTGTGCGAACTCACGTTCCGGCTTCTCCGTGAACGATTTCACATCATACATTCTTTCGCCCACCTTCTCACCGATCTGTATGTATCCGTATCCGGGCTCAGGACGTGTCGGCTTTATGCCGATGCAGAGCAGATGGTCGTGTGTGGCGGCATATTGCATGCCTTCGTCGATGGCCTCACGGAAGGCGTCCTCGTTGAAGATGGTCTGGTCGCTGGGTGTAGCGATGATGCAGGCATCGGGGTTGATGGATGCAATGCGGTGACAAGCCCATGCCAACGATGGTGCCGTACTGCGGTGGATGGGCTCGGAAAGGATGTTGTCGGTTGGGAGGGCAGGAAGTTGCTCTCTCACCAGCGTGGCATAATCCTGATGGGTATTGATGTAGATATGTTCGGGCGAGATGATTTTCGCCATTCTGTTGTATGTCGCTTGCAGTTGAGTTTGCCCGCTCCCGAAGAAGTCGAGAAACTGTTTGGGACGGTCCTGGCGGCTACAGGGCCATAGACGTAACCCTTTCCCGCCTGCAAGAATGACGCAGTAATAATTATTTTTGGATGTCATCTTAGTATTGATAAATGGTGCTCCAAAGATAGCAATTAACTCGTGAGACACCAAAGTTTTTTGATTAAATTTCCCTAACCTTTGGAGGGTTCTCGTAAAATCTGTAACTTTGCCAGCAATTATATAAAAGGTATAATGGATAAGCAACAGATACTCATTATCAACGACCTTTGCGGAACGGGCAAGGTGGCTACGGCAGCCATGTTGCCTATTCTTTCGTATATGGGCCATCCAACCTATACCCTGCCAACGGCTCTTGTGAGCAATACGTTGGAGTATGCCAAGTTTAGTATTGTCGATACTACCGACTATATCAAGAGTGTGTTTCCTGTGTGGCGGGAGCTGGGCTTCTCTTTCTCAGCCATTGCCACGGGTTTCATTGCCTCAGAGCGCCAGGCTGCCGTCGTATCGGAATATTGCAAGCAGGTGGCTGCCGAAGGAACGGTGATCTATGTCGATCCTATCATGGGTGATGAGGGACGGCTCTATAACGGCGTGACCCCTGTCACGATCGACAGTATGCGTGAGATGGTGGCGGTTGCCGATCTCATCTATCCGAACTACACGGAAGCCTGCTATCTTACAGGGATACCCTATTCCGAGGATGGCGTGACAAAAGAGGAGGCCCGTGCGCTGCTTGACCGGTTGCATGAGATCGGAGCAAAGTCGGTGCTCATCACGTCGATTCCCGTGGACCATCAGCATTGTGTGGTGGGATACAATCATTTCTCTGATACTTATTTTCAGTTGCCCTATCAAGAGATTCCTGTTCGGTTCCCCGGAACAGGTGACATCTTCTCCGCTGTTCTTATCGGGCACCTGCTGAACGGAGAAAAGCTCCGTGAGTCTACGCAGGCTGCTATGGACGCTGTCTATAAGCTCATCGATATGAATAAAGGCATGGAGAATAAGAAGAACGGCATTCCCCTCGAACGATTTCTGAACATACTCTGATGGATTGGCTGAATTCTCTTTTCATGGTTCACTCGTCTATTCAGACGGTGGTGGTGGTATCGGCGATTATCGCTCTCGGTCTTGCTCTCGGTAAGATCAAGGTGATGGGCATCTCGCTAGGTATCGCCTTTGTGTTTTTCGTAGGTATTCTTGCCGGAAACTTAGGCCTGAGCGTCGACACATCTACGCTTGACTATATAGAGACCTTCGGTCTTTCTATGTTTGTCTATTGTCTCGGCTTGCATGTCGGTCCCAACTTCTTCGGATCCTTACGACATGAAGGCATGGGGCTCAATCTGTGGGGGCTTGCCGTCATCCTTGCCGGCACCTTATTGAGCATCGCGCTCATTCCCGTTACCGGGATTAGCCTTCCCGATATGGTGGGTTTGCTTTGTGGAGCGACGACCAATACTCCTGCCCTTGGTGCTGCTACGCAGACGTTGCAGCATCTCGGCCTGTCAAGTGGATCGGTGGCTCTGGCTACTGCCGTCACCTATCCGCTTGGTGTGGTAGGTGTGATCCTTGCGATGGTCATCCTGCGCAAGCTCTTCGTGAAGCCTTGCGATCTTGAGAAGCATGCTCTCTCTGATGATGATCATACTTTCATAGAGCAGCTCCGTGTTGTCAATCCTGCCATCTTGGGTAAGACGATTGCCGAGATCAGACAGATGACACACGTGCAGTTTATCATCTCGCGTATCTGGCGTGGAAAGGAGACGGTCGTACCTCAGGGAGATACTGTGCTTCACGTGAACGACCAGCTCCTTGTGGTAACCAATAGGGAGGATGCTCCTGCCATGACGGTGCTCTTCGGTGAGAAGATGGAACGCGACTGGATGCGCGAGCAGATCGACTGGAATGCGATAGATGCCGATGTGGAAAGCCGGGTGGTCGTGGTCACGCGTCCGCAGCTCAATGGCCGTAGGCTCGGATCGCTGCAGATGCGCAATGCTTATGGAGTGAATGTCAGCCGTGTGACCCGTGGAGACATCCGCCTGCTGGCTAGCGATAAGCTGCGCCTGCAGTATGGCGACCGCGTGACGATCGTGGGTAAGCATGATGATGTGGACCATGCCGAGAAGTTTCTTGGTAATTCTGTCAAGACTCTAGAGGAGCCGAACATTGGCTCGATATTCTTGGGTATCATCTTGGGTCTGGTACTCGGCACGATACCCATTGTTCTTCCAGGAATGAGCTCTGCCGTGCGTCTGGGCATTGCCGGAGGTCCTATTGTGATGGGTATCATCATTGGTGCGCTCGGTCCGCGCAGCCACATGATCTCCTACACTACGCGCTCCGCTTCCTTGATGTTGCGCAAGCTCGGTCTGTCGCTCTATTTGGGCTGTCTCGGCTTGGATGCCGGCCGTGACTTTCTTGCTACGGTAGTGCGTCCTGAGGGACTGCTATGGGTGGGCATTGGTTTTGTGCTGACGGTCATCCCGGTGGTGATCATCGGTCTTGTCGCCCTGCGTACCCATCATTATGATTTTGGCACTATCTGTGGCATCCTCTGCGGATCGATGGCCAATCCTATGGCATTGGGATATGCCAATGATACGGCCGGTGATGATTCTCCTTCCGTGGCCTATGCGACGGTGTATCCCTTGGGAATGTTTGCTCGTGTGGTCATTGCCCAGGTGATGATCATGTTCTTGGTGTGATATATGGTACTCAATTATATTTGGATATTCTTTTTCCTCATTGCTTTCGTCTTCGCCCTCTTTGCGTGGGCGACGGGCGATACCATGATCTTTCAGAAGATCGTCGATTCGACCTTTGATTCTTCTAAGACGGCATTTGAGACGTCGTTGGGACTGACGGGTGTGCTGGCCCTTTGGCTGGGCATCATGAAGATAGGAGAGAAGGCCGGTGCGGTGAATGTGTTGGCGAGAATGCTCTCTCCGGTCTTTACAAGACTGTTTCCCGATATTCCGAAGAATCATCCTGTGATGGGCAGCATCTTCATGAACATAGCCTCCAACATGCTTGGACTGGACAATGCGGCCACGCCGACGGGATTGAAGGCCATGGCACAGATGCAGGAGCTTAATCCGAAGAAGGATACGGCCACTAACCCGATGATCATGTTTCTTGTGCTGAACACGTCGGGACTGACCATCATCCCGACGACGATCCTTGCGTTCCGGGCTTCTTATGGAGCAGCTCAGCCGACGGATGTCTTTATCCCCATCCTGCTGGCCACGACGGTAGCCACATTGACAGGCATGATCATAACGGCTCTTTGGCAGCGTATCAATCTGTTTCAGCCGGTGCTTTTGGCTGTTCTTGTCGGCTTGTGCGCCTTTGTTGCCGTTGTCGTCTGGGGCTTTGGACAGATGGATCAGGCTACGATGGCTAAGGTGACGGGATTGGTGGGACCACTGATCTTGCTTGCGATCATTGTTGCGTTCATTTTGGGCGGTTTCATCCGGAAAATTAATGTGTACGATGCCTTCATCGAGGGAGCCAAGGAAGGCTTCCAGACGGCCGTCCGTATCATACCTTATCTGGTTGCCATTCTCGTTGCCGTAGGTGTCTTCCGTGCGTCGGGTGCGATGGATGTCGTGATCCGTGGCATCTCCCGACTGTTTGAGATGATGGGACTTGATACGGGCTTCGTGGGTGCGTTGCCTACGGCGTTTATGAAGCCGCTTAGCGGCAGTGGGGCCCGCGGCCTGATGCTGGAGGCTATGAAGAGCTATGGGGCCGACTCTTTTGTCGGTCGCCTGTCTTGTATCTTCCAGGGATCTACCGATACAACGTTTTATATTCTCGCTGTCTATTTCGGCAGTGTGGGAGTCAAATATACGCGGCACGCTGTAGCCTGCGGCCTGTTGGCTGATCTCGCTGGAGTCATTGCCGCAATCTTTATTGCATACATCTTCTTCAATTAGGTGCGAAGACACCGAAAGGTAGGCATGGTGCTCGTGAGGAACGGAGCGATAAAAGTTTTCCGCATCCTTTGAAGGGCACGGCTTCCGGCTCTCCGCAAGTGCTGAAAATTATTGATATGGCTAATTTAAAATCACTAGCAAAGGACACTGCCATCTATGGATTGAGCAGTATCATGGCACGTTTCATCAACTATCTGCTCGTGCCTATCCAGACCGCCAAGTTCTCCGCAGCAGGCGGACAGTATGGTATCATCACCAATGTCTATGCCTATGTGGCCCTGCTGATCATCATCCTTACCTATGGTATGGAGACCACTTTCTTCCGGTTCATGAGCCGTGAGGGTGAGGATCCCAAGAAGGTCTACGCCACGACGTTGAAGACCGTCGGCTTCACCTCCTTGCTCTTCGCCGTGCTGATCACGATATTCCTCCAACCCATCGCCGCCATGCTCGGCTACAGCGACCATCCCGAATATATCGAGGTGATGTATGTGACGGTAGCCATCGATGCCTTCACGGCTATTCCCTTTGCTTATCTGCGTTATGCTCACCGTCCCATCAAGTTCGCCCTGTTGAAGATTCTGAACATCACGTTCAACATCGTCCTCAACCTGCTCTACCTGATCATCCTGCCATCGCTGAAGATCAATCTTTTCGGCATTTACGATGAGTCGTTCACACCCGATGTCGTATGGGTGTTCTACATCAATATGTTCTGTTCGGCAGCTACGCTGCTGATGCTCTATAAGGAGTTAAGGGCGCTTTTCTCTCCATTTGACCGGGCTACCTGCCGTCGTATGCTCTCTTACACCTGGCCGTTGCTGATCATGGGTCTGGCAGGTCAGCTCAACCAGTGCGCCTCGCAGATCATCTTCCCCTTTGTCTATGATGGCACGGCTGTTGAGGCACGTGCCCAGCTCGGCATCTATGGAGCCTGCATCAAGATTGCCATGATCATGGTGATGATCACCCAGGCTTTCCGTTACGCCTACGAGCCGTTCGTATTCGGCAAGTCGAAAGACAGTGATAACAAGGCTACCTATGCACAGGCCATGAAATACTATATTATTTTCACGTTGCTGGCTTTCCTTTGCGTGATGGGATATATGGATCTGCTGCGCTATATCGTCGGCCGTTCTTATTGGGAGGGTCTAGAGATCGTCCCCATCGTCATGGCTGCAGAGATCCTTTTCGGCATATTCTTCAACCTGAGCTTCTGGTATAAGCTCACCGACCGTACTATCTGGGGTGCCTACTTCTCGGGCATCGGTGCCGTGGTGCTTATTGCCATTGACATCCTTCTGATCCCGCGTTTCAGCTATTGGGCTTGTGCGTGGGCCGGATTCATCAGCTATGGCACGAGTGTTGTGCTGAGTTATATCTTCGGACAGAAATATTATCCGATCAATTATCCCATCAAGGATATTGCCATCTACACGGTCGCTGCCATCATTGTGTTTGCTGCCGTGTCTGCGTCGAATGCCTATCTGCCTACGTTGCCGGCATTACTGGTCAATACGCTGCTTATCTTGGTATTCGTGGCACTGATCGTTAAGCGTGACTTCCCATTGAGCCAGTTGCCCGTAGTGGGAAAATACTTCAGAAAATAAACGTTTGATATATGTTTGTCGCCTTTTCACCGAAGCAGAGGAATATATGAAAGGAGACCTCCATCTTCGGTGAAAAGGCGATGTCTTAAGTCTCGATGACATTCAGTGTTTTCCGCAGAGGCGGAAACTATCAGATAAAGACAACTCTATAAATTAATTCTTATGCCTACAAGACAACGTGTCGTATGGCTTGACACCATACGGTTGGCGGCTTTCATCTTGCTTGTGGCCTGCCATTGCACCGATCCGTTCAATTTCTATCTTGGTTCCTCGCCCGATCTGGCACGGATTAAGCTGTGGGGAGAGATCTATGGCGCTTTTGTCCGTCCTTGTGTTCCTCTCTTCGTGATGATCACGGGAGCATTGCTGTTGCCGGTACGGCAGTTGATGGTGCCGTTCTACAAGCGGCGCATCTCGCGCGTGGTATGGCCTTTCCTCATCTGGTCGGTTCTCTATAATCTTTTCCTGCCGGTCGATATCGATTTAGGCAGCTATGCCATACACGATGAGGGATTGCCGTCCAATTTTATCGGAGGAGTCGTGAGATATGTGGGAGTGATCCTGTTCAACTTTACAGGCTGGACGACGCACATGTGGTATATCTATATGCTCATCGGACTGTATCTGTATATGCCCATCTTCTCTTGCTGGGTAGAGCAGGCATCCCGGAAGGCGCAACGTGGCTTCCTGCTGTTATGGGGAGTGACGCTGTTCGTGCCCTATCTGTTGGAGTTCTTCACGGCAGGCCTATGGGGCACGTGTTCATGGAATGAGTTTGGAATGCTTTATTATTTTGCCGGTTTCAACGGCTATCTGCTGCTGGGTCATTATCTTCGTGAGACGCCGGAATGGAGCCTGCGGAAGACGTTGGTCGTGTGTGTGCCTATGTTCGTGATCGGTTATGCCCTCTGTTTCTCTGGCTATCGGTGGATGTGCTTGCAGCCTGGCATTACGTCGCGTCAGTATGAGCTTTTCCTCTATTACAACTCGTTTCAGGTGATGCTCATGTCGGTGGCTACGTTCCAGCTCGTCCGGAAGGTGCGCGTGCGTATGGGCTCTCGTGTTCAGCGGTTGTTGGCCAATCTCACGGCATGCGGCTTCGGCATCTATATGTGCCATTACTTCTTTATCGCTCCATCGGTGGAATTGGTCCGTTCCATCGGCATTCCCATCCCCCTGCAGATCCTTTGTGCCACGCCGATAGCCTTCATCGGGGCATGGGTATTGGTCATCCTATTAAGGAAGATGATCAGAAGTGAGAGACTGAGAAGGATCTTTCTTGGATAGCCGATTGTTGGTTTACGGCCGGCAAGATGATGGCTCACCCGATGAATATAGGGGATTGCTTAGCTTGTGCCCGAAGAAGACATCTTATCCTTGCAAGACCGAACGACAAGTCTGGGATGACGCTGAAGCTGTGCGAATGCGACAGCTTCAGCGTGATCTAAAAATAAGAAATATTCTTGACACGATCAAAAACACTTCGGCCTCTTGTGTCTTTATCATCCGTCTGTTGAAACGATCCGGAGGGCCGGGCGGCCGCTCCACCGGAGTCGTGAACTGCCATTATTCCCAAAACTTATGTAATCCGCTGTATATAAACAAATTACCACTCTGAAAAAGTTGAATATATATTCAACCTACATCGCAGTATATCTTCATCTGCCATCGCAGTATATATTCATCCGCCATCGCAGTATATATTCATCCGCCATCGCAGTATATATTCATCCGCCATCGCAGTATATATTCCAAAGCCGGGGCAACGAGCTGCCGGCAGGAAATGCCCTTCTCAATCTGAAACGATGATAAAAACCTCTGTTTTTTATTTACAGCCTGTTCTCTCCATGCAACCGGTGACCGTGAGCGTCTCCGCCCCTGTCATCCTATCTGTTCTGAGGGACGGAGAGCAAGATGACCGTTACAGGAAGTCCGGTAAGAACGGTCACAGGCAGCCGGCAGGAGTCATGCCGCCATGATCCGGGTTCATTTCCCGCATTCATTCCATATGCGCCCCTTGAGCCGTTCCTCTGCTTTTTTATCCCCGTACTTCATCTGAGCAGCATATCTCCCCTATATTTATCGGGTGAGCCAAGATGATTCTATATGGATAAGGTGATCCCCGGAAGGGCAGGCTCGCATAAATACAGTCTGTCCTTCCGGGGATCACGCATTTGGTTTTTTGCTAGGGACTCGCCCTAGTGGGTTCGTCTTTATCCTAATTTCTTCTTGATTTCATCGAGATTTTCGGCCACTTCGATCATGTCGGTCCACTTGCCTCGGATGAAGTTGCGGCGTTGCATGTCATCGAGCAGGCGAATGGTCTCGTTCCAGAATCCGTCAATGTTGTAGAGGATCACCTTCTTTGTATGGAAGCCAATGGAGTGGCTGGCTGCTACGGTGAAGATCTCATCCAGCGTGCCCACGCCACCGGGAAGGGCGATGAATATGTCGGCACGTTCCATCATGAGTGCCTTGCGGTCGGAGAGGTCCTCGCAGCTGATGGTCACCTCGCAGTATTCACTGACGCGGCGTCCCCTTTCCAAGATGCGTGGTACGACACCGATGGTTCTGCCACCGTGCTCTTGCAAGGCCTTGGCAATACATTCCATTAAACCAGTGTTGCTGCCGCCGAAGACGATGGAATGGCCTTGATCAGCGATCCAATGGCCCAATTCAGTGGCCTTTTCAAAGTAGTCCTGTTCGATGTTGTCATTAGCCGAACAGAAAATTCCTATCTCCATGATATTTATGATTGAAGTGTTATCGTGTATTGGTCTGTAATGAAGGGAACAATGTCTTTCATTTGCCTATGCAAATATAAATGATTTACGGCAATCACCCAAATGCTGTCGCAGTGTTTTTCCATTTGCCGGTTGTTTTTCTTCTTAGTCTTCCATTGTCGTTGTTCTTGCGGGGGTGATTTTGTCGGAACTGTTGAAAAAACAGGTGGCAGCTTCTGTGATGCCCCACCCATTGTAGGAAGCCATCTTTGTGTACTGTGCTCTGAACGCCCCTTTCTGTTCAGTCGGCTCATCGGTCGAAGCATTGGTTGTCGGTGTGGTCGATAGGTGTGACAGGCATATACCTATATTTATTATGCTATCATGTGTAGTCTGCGATTCTTCGATGAAACGGCTTCTTATTTTAGCAAGAGAAGGACGGACGCAGTATCGAGGGCTGTCAGGACCTCCCGGTTCCAGTGGTTGGCTGGCCGTTGGTTGTGGTAGATGCTGTAAATGTGCGTTGTTCTTCAATATTTTATTAACTTTGCATGCAGAAAATCAAGAGTATGAAGTACGTTGTAGCGATCGATAGTTTTAAGGAGTGCCTCACCAGTAGTGAGGCGAATGAGGCTGTAAGGAATGGCATTGTCAAGACCGATCCCTGCGCGGAGGTCGATACGGTGATGGTGAGCGATGGCGGCGAGGGCTTTCTTGACGCCATGTGTCCGGATTCACGTGTCCGTTGTTATGCGCACGACGCGATGATGCGTCCAGTCGAGGTGGAGTATGGTCTGTCAGGAACAGGCTCTTGTCAGACAGCTGTCATTGAGGTAGCACGTGTGGTAGGACTCGAAATGATCGAGCCGGAGCTGCGCAATCCGTTGCGGGCAACGAGCTATGGGTTGGGCGAGGTCGTTGCCGATGCCTGGAGGCGGGGCTGCCGGCAGCTGATCGTCGGTCTGGGAGGCTCGGCCGTGAGCGATTGTGGCATCGGCATGCTTCAAGCTTTGAAAAAGGCTATCTTTTCAGCACGTCGTCTGCCCGATTTTGCTGCTTTCGACACGACTCTTTTGCAGCAGCTTCAGGTGACGTTAGCGACTGACGTGACGGCTCCTTTGCTTGGCGATCGTGGCGCAGCGCGCGTCTTTGCCCCGCAAAAGGGGGCCACGCCGGAGATGGTGGACCTGTTGGAGCGTAAGGCTGCGACATTTGCCGAGGCAGCCGCCCGTCATCAGCAGCGTGATTGCCGGCAGCAGCCTGGAGCCGGAGCGGCCGGCGGATTGGGCTATGCCTTCATGGAATTCATGAATGCCAAGACGGAGGCGGGAGCCGGGCTCGTGCTTCGTCACAATGGCTTTGATGAACGGCTGAAGGGATGCCGTTGCGTGTTCACGGGTGAGGGACATGCCGACCGACAGACACTGATGGGTAAGTTGCCTGCTGAGATTCTTCGCCATGCACAGGCAGCTCATATCCCGGTGGTGCTGCTTGCCGGACGGGTTGATGGTGCTGATGTGCTGCTGCAACAGGGCTTTGAACAGGTGATGGATATCAATGCTGGCTGTCCGGCCGATATCGATCCCCTATGTCCCGATGTGGCACGCGAGCGTCTTCAATCCTCGGTTGCCCGGTTATTGGAGGCTGACAGGAGGACGAAGTGACAGGTAACGGTAGTCTACCCGATGGGAGGGTTGTCAGTCGGTCTGTAGGATGGCAGCCTCCTAGATGTGAATTATCCTTGCTTTTGGCTAAAAAATGGCAAAATGAAGAAATAATACGGGAAAAATGCTCGGATATTTGGTCACAAGGCAAATATTATATACATTTGTAGCCGTTAACAGACCGGAAAGAATCCGGAGAGGGGTGCTGAGCCAATAAGCGACGCTGAGATTATACCCGTACAACCTGATGCAGGTAATGCTGCCGTAGGGAATATACGTAGATTTTTTATTTAATCGTATCTGTTAGTTGCATGCTTTGATGTGCCCCTCTTAAATGAATAAGGTTTTAAGATGGGCATTTTTTGTATCCCTACATTGACGATTGCCGGTTCCGACAGTGGAGGCGGAGCCGGCTTACAGGCCGACATCCGGACGATGGCTGCCCTGGGCTGTATGCCTTCGTGTGTGGTTACGGCAGTGACGGCACAGAATACGATGGGTGTTCAGGCCGTGTCGGCTGTGGAGCCGGAGATGGTGGCCGCACAGTTGCGGGCGGTCATGGCCGACATTCATCCGCGGTATGTCAAGATCGGCATGCTGCCTACGGCCGATGCTGTTCGTGCCGTTGCGGCCACCTTGCACGATTATGATTATCGCCATTTGGTAGTCGATCCCATTCTTATCTCTTCTTCCGGTACGCCACTGATGGCGTCCGATGCCGTGCAGGCGTTTCTCGATGAATTGGTGCCTTTGGCTACTCTCCTGACGCCTAATATCCCTGAGGCGGAGACGCTCACGGGTGTTACGATCCGTTCTGAGCGCGATTGCGGGGCAGCTGCCCGTTGCCTGATGGAGCGGGGAGTGAGGTCCGTACTTATAAAGGGCGGCCATGCCACCTTTGGAGAAGGTTGTACTGATCGGTTGTATGAAAGGTCTGTCGATGAAACGGCGCTATTTAGCGTGCCACGCGTCAATACGTGTAATAGCCATGGCACAGGATGTGTGCTTTCTTCTGCCATCACTGCTTTTCTGGCAAGGGGAGAGTCTGAGCGGAAGGCCGTGGCACACGCCAAGATGTTTCTTACCAAGGCTCTTCAAGATGGTAAGGAGATGATCTATGGTCATGGAAAAGGACCAAGCCTGATACCAACAATTCTACATAAATGATACAGTTTATATCCAATCAGACAGAAAGGTACACCCATGCGGAGGGCATCCGGCTCGCTCTTGAAGGAGGTTGCCGGTGGATACAGCTCCGTATGAAAGAGGCGGAAAAGGCCGAAGTCATCGAGACGGGAAAGGTCGTGAGAGAGCTTTGCACGGCTTTTCACGCCACGTTCATTCTGGACGATTATGTCGATTTGGTGCATGCCGTCGGAGCCGATGGCGTGCATCTGGGCCGTCTGGACATGCCCGTGGAGGAAGCGCGATGCGTGCTCGGGCCCGACAAGATTATCGGAGGAACGGCCAATACGCTGGACGATGTCGAACGCATCTGTCGGGAGGGTGCCGACTATATTGGTTGCGGCCCCTTCCGTTACACGACGACGAAGAAGCGGTTGGCTCCTCTATTGGGTTTTGAGGGCTATCGTCGTATCTTGGAGGGGATGCGCGAGCGGGGACTCAGCCTGCCTCTTGTGGCTATCGGAGGTATTACACGCGAGGATGTACCGGCTCTCATGGCAACGGGCGTCACGGGTATCGCTGTCAGCGGTACGGTGCTCCGTGCGGCCGATCCGGCCGATGAAATGGCTCAATTAATAAGCACGATCCATAAAACAACCATAAAATGAATACACCTATAAGAATCAGTTATCCTTCCTCGGAGAAGATCTATATGGAAGGACGGATCTATCCGGAGCTGCGTGTGGGTATGAGGCGCGTCACGCTGACACCCACGGTGACGGTCAAGGATGGAAAGAAGGAAGTGAGGGAGAATGCTCCTGTCGTGGTTTATGATACCAGCGGTCCTTACAGCGATCCGCATGTTGATGTGGACCTCGCGAAGGGATTGGCTCCTTTGCGTCGTTCGTGGATAGACTCACGCAAGAGCGGGCAGACGCAAATGTGGTGTGCCCGCCACGGCATCATCACCCAGGAGATGGAGTATGTGGCGATCCGTGAGAACATGGACTGTGAGGAACGGGGCATTAAGACTCACATCACGCCTGAGTTTGTCCGTCAGCAGGTGGCTGCCGGCCATGCCGTCATTCCGGCCAACCGCAACCATCCCGAGAGTGAGCCTATGATCATCGGCCCCGATTTTCTCGTGAAGATCAACACGAACATAGGCAACTCCGCCCTCCAGTCGGATATCGACAAGGAGATCGAGAAGGCAGTGTGGAGCTGCAAGTGGGGTGGCGATACGATAATGGACCTTTCCACCGGTCCGCAGATCCACGAGACCCGCGAGCGCATCTTGCGCTGTTCGCCCGTTCCTGTCGGCACGGTGCCCATCTATCAGGCATACGAGCGGGTGGGAAGCAAGCCGGAGGCATTGACATGGGAGGTGTTCCGCGACACGCTCATTGAACAGTGCGAGCAAGGAGTCGACTATTTCACGATCCATTGCGGCATACGTCTGAAGAATATTCCGTTGGCCCGTACACGTCTGACGGGCATGGTGAGCCGTGGTGGCAGCATCATCTCACGCTGGTGCGAGACCCACCAGGAGGAGAGCTTCCTATATACCCACTTCGATGAGATCTGTGAGATCTGCCGTCAGTATGATGCCTGCCTGTCGTTGGGCGACGGCCTTCGTCCCGGATGCATACACGACGCCAATGATGCGGCTCAGTTTGCCGAGCTCGACACGATGGGTGAGTTGGTACAGCGGGCCTGGGAGCACGATGTGCAGGCTTTCATCGAGGGACCGGGTCATGTGCCCATGCAGAAGATCCGGCAGAATATGGACCGGCAGATAGAGAAGTGCCACGGTGCTCCTTTCTATACGCTTGGTCCGCTCGTCACCGACATTGCGCCGGGTTATGACCATATCACCAGTGCCATTGGTGCGGCAATGATCGGTTGGTATGGCACGGCGATGCTGTGCTATGTCACGCCGAAGGAACATCTGGCCTTGCCCGATCGTGAGGATGTGCGTACAGGTATCATGGCCTACAAGATCGCGGCCCATGCTGCCGACCTGGCGAAGGGACATCCCGGTGCCGCCGTACGCGACGATGCCCTGTCGGCTGCCCGTTACGACTTCCGTTGGAAAGATCAGTTCAATTTGAGTTTCGATCCCGAGCGGGCGCTGGAGTATTATAAGACCTCGAACGAGGTGGGTGGCAAGTACTGCACGATGTGCGGACCCAATTTCTGTGCGATGCGGATCAGCCACACGCTGGACGATTGCGAGTAATACCTATTTTTTTATTTATATAAAGTCATGATTGAGACAAAAGTAAGTGAGAGTATCCTTGACACATACTTTGCCAAGGTGAAGAAGAATCTGGAACTTGATGTGGCTATCGTGGGCGGTGGCCCTTCAGGCATCGTGGCAGCCTATTATCTGGCTAAGGCAGGCTTGAAGGTAGCTCAGTTCGACCGTAAGCTGTCACCCGGTGGTGGCATGTGGGGCGGTGCGATGATGTTCAACCAGGCTGTCGTACAGACGGAGGCCAAGCCCGTTCTCGATGAAATGGAGGTAAACATGGAGTCGGTAGGTGAGGGGCTCTATGCCTTCGATACGGTCGAGGCCACCTCATCGCTGCTCTACCATGCCGTTCATGCTGGTGCGACGGTGTTCAACTGCTATTCCGTGGAGGATGTGATCTTCAAGGAGAACCGCGTCAGCGGTGTGGTGGTCAATTGGACGCCGGTGCTCCGTCTGGGCATGCATGTCGACCCGATGAACATCTATGCCAAGTATGTGATCGATGGTACGGGTCACGATAGCGAGATGTGTAAGGTGGTGGCTGCCAAGAATGGCATCCGTCTGCGCACGGAGACAGGTGATGTGATCGGTGAGCGCTCGCTCGACGTGGTGGAAGGTGAGCGTATGGTAGTGGAAGGCACGAAGGAGATCTATCCCGGACTGTATGTCTGTGGCATGGCTTCGTCAGCCGTCAGCGGTACGCCGCGTATGGGACCGATCTTCGGCGGCATGCTCCTCTCGGGCAAGAAGGTGGCCGATTTAATCATCGCTCAGGAACGGGGATGAGACTGATCGCTATCACGTCTCCCGATTTTCGGGAGACCGAGACGGCTCGGGCCGGGCAGTTGCTCGGCTCGGGCTTTTGGCGGATACATCTGCGTAAGCCGGAGGCGACGGCGGAAGAGTTGCGGCAGTGGCTCGATGCTCTTCCTGCCGCCCTGCATCCGCGTGTCGTGCTGCACGATCACTATGAGCTGGCACGTGAGTATGCTGTGGGTGGCATTCATCTCAACCGACGCCATCCTGAGGTGCCTGCGGGCCTGCCGACCGGTCTGACGCTCTCCTGTTCCTGTCACAGCCTGCGGGAAGTGAGGGAGAAAGTGGATGGTATGGACTATGTCTTTCTCAGTCCCATCTACGACAGCATCTCCAAGCAGGGCTATCGGGCAGCCTTCACCAGACAGCAGTTGGAGGAGGCACGACGGGAAGGAGTACTGGGCGAGAAGGTGTTTGCCCTGGGAGGTGTCACGCCTGACCGGCTCGATGAAATCGGACGATTAGGCTTTGGAGGAGCGGCGATGCTCGGTGCGGCATGGTGACTAGCAGACGCTTGCCGGACATCGGACTATTGGAACTGCCGTCTTAAAAAGGCGAAAAATCAAGAGCCGTTATGATGGATTCTCCTATTTATATCGTACTTTTGTGGACATGAAAAAAATCGTCGTTAGTCTTTTGGCTCTTGCGAGCCTTCTGCCTGCCCGGGCGCAGCAGACCGATGACCACAATTTCAATGTGGCCAAGAATCTCGATGTGTTTACCGCCATCTATAAGAACCTCGATGCCTACTATGTAGACACGCTTAATGCCGGTAAGACGATCGGCTACGGCATCAATGCGATGCTCCATTCTCTCGATCCGTACACGGAATATTATCCCGAAGAGTCACAGAAGGAGCTGAAGATGATGCTGACGGGTAAGTATGCCGGTATCGGGTCGACCATCCGGCAGAACTTCCTGCTGGACCGTATCGTCATTGATGAGCCTCTCGAAGGCATGCCTGCCGCTGAGGCCGGGCTGAAGAAAGGCGACATCATCCTGTCCATTGACGGGGAGGACATGACGAAGCGCACATCCGATTATGTGAGCAACCACCTGCGTGGCGATGCCGGCACGACGTTTGTGTTGAAGATCCTTCGTCCTTCCACGAATAAGGAGATGAAGATGAAGATCACACGGCGGGCCATACAGAATCCTGCCGTACCTTATTACGGATTGCAGCCCAATGGTATCGGATATATCGATCTGACGGGTTACACGGAAGGTTGTGGTAAGGAATTCCGCAATGCAGTGATCGATATGAAGAAGCAGGGCATGAAAGGTCTGGTGGTGGACATCCGGAGCAACGGAGGCGGCTCGGAGATGGAGGCCGTCAATGTGGTCAACACGTTCATCCCCCGCGGACGCCTCGTCGTGAGCAACCGCGGACGTGTGGAGGCGAGCAACAAGGATTACAGAACGACCGTAGAGCCGGTCGACTCATTGCTTCCCATCGTCGTGCTGGTCGATGGCAACACCGCTTCAGCCGCAGAGATCACCAGTGGAGCCTTGCAGGATCTCGACCGGGCCGTGATCATGGGTACGAAGACCTACGGCAAGGGCATTGTGCAGACGGTGATGGATGTTCCCTACAACGGACAGATGAAGCTGACGACCAATAAATATTATATTCCTTCAGGACGTTGCATCCAGAAACTCACTTATAAGCATGACGGTGCGGGTGGCACCACCCAGGTGGCCGACTCTCTCGTGCGCACCTTCTATACGGCCAACGGAAGGCCGGTGAAGGATGCCGGAGGCATCATGCCCGATGTGGAGGTGAAGCCCGACTCGCTGCCCAACATCGTGTATTATCTGGCAAGTGTGCGCGACAGCAATGAGGTGCTCCTCAACTATGAGGTGGACTACATCGCCAAGCATCCCACCATCGCCCCAGCCGCCACGTTCCGTCTCTCTGATGCCGACTATGCTGAGTTCAAGGAGAGAATGTTGAAGAGCAATTTCAAGTACGATGCGATGAGCGAGAAGATCCTGGACAATCTGGAGAAGATGGCCCGCTTCGAAGGCTATTACGATGGGGCCAAGGCTGAGTTTGATGCCCTTAAGGCAAAGCTCAAGCACAACATGGCCAAGGATCTCGAATATAATAAGGATGCCATCAGGGAACTGATTGAGCGGGATATCGTGGCGGCTTATTACTATCAACGCGGTGCCATAGAGAACTCGCTGGCAAGAGACAATCAGGTGCAGGAGGCATACAAGCTCCTTCTCGATCCCGACCGTTATAAGAGCCTGCTGGCTGCTCCGGGTAAGAATGCTTCCGGAAAGACGCAGGCGGTTTCTGCATCTGCCAAGAAGGTGGATACGAAGGAATGAAGCTTTTTGCCGGCCTTGAATGAATCTATCCGATGAAGCTGGGTTCATTCAAGGCCGTTTTTGTCTTATCATCCATTTAACTGAGTATTTTTTCCGATGATCGACTATTTCCACCGTATGGGAATATTGGGCGTGGCCAACCGGTTGCGTATGTTGGCCGATCGCCTGACGGCCGATGCTTGGGACATCAACGATCTCTATGGCGTGACGATACAGCCTCGTTGGATGCCCGTGTTCCTGACGCTGACGGGACAGAAGCGGATGAGCGTCAGCGACATTGCCCGTCAGGTGGGGTATACCCATCCGGCTGTGATCGGCATCTTGAAGGAGCTTCGTCAGGCGGGATTGGCAGAGACGTTCACCGATGATGACGACCGGCGGAAGACCTATGTACGTCTGACGGCACAGGGACACCGTATGGAACAGGGCGTGGAGCGGCTCAATCACGATGTTGAGGCTGCCTTGGAGAAGCTGTGTCAGAGTACAGACGATGACCTGTGGAAGGCGCTGGAGCAATGGGAGGATCAGCTTATGTGCCAGCCGTTCCGTTATCGGGTGGTACAGGAAAAGGAGATCAGGGAGAGGAATGGCCTGAAGATCGTCAGCTATGATGACGTACGCCATCACGATGCTTTTATAAGGCTCAATGAACGGTCACTCCGTGATTATTTCACGCTCAGGGCCGATGATCTGGAGGAGATAGCGCGGCTTCAGGAAACAATCATTGATCAGGGAGGCTACATCTATATGGCCGAATACAATGGCAGGCCGGTAGGGACGCTCGGGTTGGTACGTTGCCGGAAACCACAGTACGACTGGGAACTGGTGTGCTTCGCCGTAGATCCGGGCATTCAGGGCGTCGGTATCGGTAACCGGCTGATGGCGGTGATCCTCCACAAGGCACGGCAGATGGGAGCGGACCGGATCTATCTGGAGACCAACCGGCGTTGCGCCGCAGCCATTCACCTCAATGAGAAACATGGATTCAAGACCCTCTATGGGGAGAAGGGCAAGGATGATCGCTATGATGTGCAGATGGAATTGAGAATGGGATAGAGCCGTATGATGGCAAGATAAGCCCCGCAGGAAGAGCGTCTTTCCTGCGGGGCTTATCTTGGTACGCTCGGCATGAGTATTAGCTAACGGGTGCAAGTCCCTAATGAGCCCTAATAGCGGGAATCATACAGCCAAAAGCAAGGGTGTCCATCGCGAGTTGGAAT
>ERZ827043.880-NODE-880-length-35072-cov-3.630180_pt1 | contig 35072 bp, 51 predicted proteins | sample MGYA00519923_ERZ827043 | MGnify/ENA primary metagenome ERZ827043 (study PRJEB31778, sample SAMEA3449251) | human gut metagenome | biome: human gut; feature: human-associated habitat; material: faeces | place: United Kingdom | collected 2010/2012 ... | reverse complement strand
GCCCCTAGTGTACTTTTCTGACTGGGATTTTTAGAACGACTTTGAAGCAAAAATTTGTTCGGATTTTCCGCAACATTCGGAAAAAATTTGATGCCCCCTAGGGTGGTTTTTGGACTGGAAAAACCAGATCGGAAACGTGACCAGATTTATGTGCAATATTTGGAAGATTGCGACCAGAAAATGAATGCAAAACTTTACAATGCTAAAGTGCGTGTATCGGGTGGCTGTAGAGCATAGACGCATAACGGATATACCAACAGAACGCACTGTAAGCCACTGTAAGGCAGTTTAAAGCCAACAGGGTACACTTGTAGCACGTATATAGTTATAAACACTCTACGCCTGTTTTATTTTTCAAAAACAAAATGCTTTATTTTTCTGTTTATGGTTTCAGTTCCTGTACCCTTTTTATACGGTCTTATGTAAACAGTTTTGCCTGATTTATAATGTCTATAATGCCCGGAAACATACCAAGAACCAACATATTTTTTGCTTTGTTTGCTTTTTAGTAATGATTGCGTTTTTTTATCTTTAGTAACAAATCTAACGCCGTTTAATAATATATTACATTCTGCACTTTTGCGCCGTTTATACACTTTATCAGTAATATTTTTCTTTTTTTGATTTTTCGCTGTTTGTTGACTTTTTCGATTAATTTCTTTTTTCTCTGGATATTCTAACAAAAAATTTATATATGCAATTAAAACAAAAAATACGTATATATCTTTGCTTGCACAATCAAGCTCTTTGCTGTATTTAGAGTCAATTATATTTGCGTTTATCTGTATTCCCCTGTCTACTGCATTAATAATAGCTGCGGAACTTATTTCGCAATTTTCAGATATTTTTTTAAAATTAGTCGGAACAATTGAGCCAAAAAAACAATCTTTTTCTATTTCTGTGCTTAATAAATACGACCATACAATTGACGGATATTCAGCCCCACAAATGCTGATCGTGTCGCATGATGTGCAATTCAGATATTTCATAAATTCTATAAAAATGTTTCCGTTTTCTTTAACCGAACACGAAAAAAACAATACAGAATCTGTATCTTCAATATATATGTAACCATTTTTTAAAAATGGTATAAAATTCAATTTTATGTTTTTGTTTTGTATATTATTATACCAAACATTTATTCTTTCAAGAATAGATGCCGATATCTCTACGCTGTCTAATTCGCTTTTTATGTCCAAAAAAGATGCGCCCATTTCATGGCGTTCTATCTCAATTTTTTTGTTAATTTTCACTTTTTATACCTTTATAAACATATGAGGAACAAAAACATTACTTTGTTCCTCATACAACTCTATTTATTTACAACTATTTTGATATAACAAGAAAAGTATCATTTGCATCATAGCCGTACTTATTTTTCGCAACGGCAAGTATGCGCTCTTTCTCTTCCTCATCTTCTGGATCTTCTTCCATACTGTCAAGCCAGTTTACATATTCAAAAACATTCATTTTGCAAAAACTGAACAAATCAATGTTTTCGCTCATGGCTTTTTCTTTTTCCTCTTTTGTGTTATCGGATGTAAAGCCGTTTATAGTGTCATAGGTTACATTACCACATTCATAATCTATGCATGTGTACTTGTCTTTGTTTTCCTCCAAAAACTCTCTGATTGTCATGTTACACCTCTCCTTTTTTCTGAAAATTATATCATTTTATGCATATACTGTAAAGTTAATTCTTACCCCAGTAATTTATAAAATCGTTCTGAATGTCGTTATTTTTGACATACCTGTAATAATTCAGCAACATTACAAAGTCTCCAGCACTTATTTTTTCTCCTGTGCTTACCTGTATGCTCCCATCATGTTTCTTTTGCTCTACGGATAAAATACCACCGTTGTTTGTATCAAATGTTAATTTTCTCATGTGTATACCTCCTTATCATTATGTGCCCTGTCTCATCAATGCAGGTGGGGCAATTCCTGCAGACCGCCAAAAGTGGCGGTTTCGACTATTCGCAAATTCTGCGGAAAATTTCAATTGTGAGTTCTGCGGCAGCTCTTTTTCTGTCGGACGTGTAGCCGTGGCGTTTGCTCTTTAGGGCTTTTTCTGCTTGCTTAAGGTTTCCAATGCCCCAAGATGCCGCTTTATCAAGTTTTTTCCATTCGTCCGGTGCAACTTTTACGGCTTTAAGTGTTGCCGTGTTGATCTCGTAATTGTCTTTGTATTCTGGGTGCAAGTCTTCGCAAACCGGAATATATTCATGCGTTCCCATGTTTTCACCAATATTCCAGACAAAAAAGTGAACCGGAATTTTTTCCACGATTTCAAAAATATCAGTTTTTTCACAAAGTGAAGAGGTACTATAGATTTTATTGTTTTCAAATTTTAACGTTTTCATATTTTCCCTTTCTAGTCTGCCATCATCAGAGCCACGGCGACCGTCCCGCGGCTGACGCTCCAGATCGGAGCGTTTCGGCTAAAATTTGCTAGGCTTTTCATAGCGAATAATTGCGACTGTTTCGCCTGTGCTTTTAAGAGTTCCCCAACCGTTCCACATCGGACCGTTGAGGCTTAATAATTTGGGCTGATTGTAAAGCTCTGGTCGTTGACTTTCTGCCATTCTGCCGTTGTTGTAGCCATATACAAGGCTTTGCATTTCCTCGGCTGTCTTTATGTTGTTTGGTAAATCATATACGCATTTTGTTCCATCTGTTAAAGTTCCTATAATCATATTGTTTTCCTCTCTTTCTGCGTTTCATTTGATACTTGTATTATACATAAATTAAGCACTAATGTATATTGACAAAACACACAAAATTAAGCACTAATATCATATCGGAAATTGTGCATTATTATTAAGCACTAAAAAGTTATTGACTATTTAAGCACTAATATATATAATGTAGTTATAGCAATGCAAAGGAGGTTTGAAGCATGTCAGTAACGGAAAATGAAAAAGCACTAAAAAACAGGCAAGCAGTAAAAAAATGTATGGAAAGCAGAGACAGAATAAACATAATATTACCGCAAGGCACAGTAGACAGAATAAATGCATATGGATTAAAAACAAGCGCATTTGCGAGACAGTTAATATTAGAAGAACTGGCAAGAATGGACAAAATGAAAAAATAATTTTAATTAAGCACTAATTAAGCGTTGACAATTAAGCACTAATATGCTATATTATAGTCAAGGAACAGGAAATAAGCAAAGAGAGGAGAACGGGAACATGAGAAGAGAGGAAATGCTGAGAGCTATTGAAGCTCTCCCAGAAGAAGATAGAAGTATGGATGTTTGCAGGATTTTAAGGAATCCTGCAAAAATATCCGATAATTTAATAAAGAGGGCTTATGACAAGTATTGTAAGCCCGAAGACCCCGCACAGGTTGCATATAGAAGATACAACCAGTTGTACAGTGTGTGGGCATCCTTAAAGTCCATGAAAGACGGGGACAGCAATGGGGATATGTTTGCCCTTGCTAATCAGATTCTTGACTCATCTATATCTGATTGTGCAGAACTTGATGCAGTCTGCGCAAAAATCAGCGCAGAAATGCAGGAGCTTAAACCTCTTGCGCAGGAGTGGGTAGATTTTACAAGATGCCCATTGATTAATTAATAGATAGAGAGGAGACGGAAACTATGAAAAATTTCTTTTCCGTTGACACCTACAAGGATGGGTGTCTTTATAAAAACAACGCTGTGAAAAGCAGCGAGGATTATACGGAAGAAGAGCTTGCCATCCTGTTAGATGGTGGAGAGCTGGAAACAGAGTGGGATGAAGATGGAAACCCTGTAGCATGGGATTCCATGACACAGGATGAGGAAGAATAAGAGAGGAGAATGAAACATGAAGAAATATGTAATTGATTTAGACAAGGATATCAAAAAAAGAAAGTAAGACAACTACAAAAATATATGCTTTTGTAAGTTCTGGTAACATTTATTCAGACCCTATTAACTTTTCTGATAAAAAATATCCAGAATATAATGTATTTGCTGAATTTAAAATTACTCATTCCAAGTGGATGATAGGAACATGGGAAGAAAACTTGAATTATTTCTACAGCAAATGTTTAGAGTTTTTGGAAGATGAAGGACTGATAGAAGAAAATCCAGCCGGATTCAAATTTTTAAAAGACTGATGCATGGAATAGAAAAAGGTACAGAATAGTCTGTACCAATTTCTAAAAAATATTATTTCAATCCAACGTTACCCCATTGATGGTAACGACTACACATAACATCATGGTTTATGCGCAACAGATAAACTGTGCTTATAGCATAGCATATTATTTAAAAATAGTCAATAAAAGAACAGGAGAGATAACAGTGATAGAACTATACGGAAACTATTATAAGTTATTTAAAGGGCACGGAACGACACCCCAGAAAATAACAGTAGTGGCAATAGATGGCTATGATGTTACATATATCATGGGGCATCATAGCAAAGATGAGCTTTTGAGCCGTGGCGATACGGCAGACGAAGCAATAAGAAACATGTGCCTTGTTAAAAACAAGTGCAATGCAAACAAAATTATACTTAAAGCAACAAAAAAGCAAATTGAAGCTTTGCACAAGGATGAGAAGAGAATAAAAAGAATGATCGAAAAAATGGACAAAGAAAAACAGGAGAATCTATAAATTAAAAAGCGGTTGCACAACCTACCAAGTCAACGCAACCGCTACCCAACAAAAAGAAAGGCAGATACAGTATAACATGTATCTGAATGGTTAGCAATATGTTTAATTACAAATTATTTAAAAAAGAAATGCAGGAAAGAGGACATGAAGTACATAAGAAAGGCGATTATATTGTTATAGAGCCAAATAATAATTATAAAGAATAGGTTTTTTCTCAGCATGGGAAGTAGTTGAAGATTTTGAGGATTACTTAAAATTTATATCCATGGATCACTTTAACACTTGGATTTACTCTGTTAGATTTAAGATTGCTTAATTAGTATTTACATTGTATAATATAAATTAAGTAAAGGAGGATTTGCACATGAAAATTGTAACAGACAATATTTATTTTTATACTTGGACAAGAGATAATCTTGTCCAAAATTTAGAGGATTTTAACAGGAATAATGAAAAGAAATTATTTGGAAAGTTCCCGGCTACGCATTGTAGTGGGGTCATGCGCTATAAATTACTCACTAATGGTTTAAACCTTTTAAATAAGTTTTGCGCAGACAATGATGTGGAATTGGTTACTGTTCTTCCACTAGAGGTAGACATGGAACGGAACATGAGGAAACTCATGGAGAAATTAGGAATAGAATTGTAGGAGGTATATATGCGCAAAGTTATAAATGGTAAAATGTACGATACAGACACGGCTACAGTAGTAGCCGAAAATACAGAATATGACGATGAGAAACTATATTCCAAAGTTACACTATATAAAAAGAAAACAGGAGAATTTTATTTCTTGTGTGAAAAATTCACAGAAGATAAAAACACCTGGATAGAGCCAATACTGGAAGATGAAGCAAAAGATTTTACAGAAAAAGTATTAGACGGAGATCAATACGAAGCGGTTTTTGGGAAAGTAGAAGAATAAATTAACTAGCTTAATATATGCAAAGCAATTAGTTTGCTTCGGAGAAAGCACCTTTAAAATGAGGGTGCTTTTTTGTTTGCATTATACAATAACATGCGATATAATAATTATATATAACATGCATATATAGTATGCGATATCTCTTGTTATATCGCAAGAAAGAGAGGAAAACATGAAAGATTACCAAAAAAGAGCAAACGACAACTATAGGTCAAAATTTGATATAGTGCAAATTAGACTAGTAAAAGGCACTAAAGAGCAAATAATTAATAAGACAGGTAAATCTATAAGCCAGTATATACAAGATTTAATAGATAAAGATTTACATAATAATTTTGATTTACCATATACAGCAGAATACCGTCCAAACGTCACAGAATCGTCTAGGAAGAATGAAAATGACTTTGACGGTAAAATTATCGACAATGATATTAAAATTGATTCTAGGGCATTTAAGAAGCATGTGCCGACAGAAGAGGAAGAGACAGACAACCGTATGCGGTTATTGAAGCTACAGGAAGAGATAAACGCAAGGAAGACGTACATCATTAAGCCTGTAGAGCAAGAGCCAACCATGACCGACATAAAACTACCAGATAAACCACCGTTTTAAACCTGTAAATGTTTCCAAATTTTAACCGATTTAACCGTTTTGGATACAGAATGTATACAGCTTGTATCCGTAGTATAGTATAGGTTAGGTAAGGTTAGTATAGGTTATATATCGCGTATACGCGCGAGACAACAAAAATTTTCCTGTTAAGAGCAAAACGGTTTTTAAATTCAAAATTTAAAGACAGATTTTTCCTATTGGTTTAAATTTCCATTTGCGGATATATTAACCGTTTATCCAACCGATTATCTGCTTGATATTTTTTTAAAAACCTATTGCATTTTTATAAAATGTGTTTTATTATGTCTATAAGCTCATACGAGAGCTTTACACGATTAAGATTTGTAGGACGGTTTACATAACCGTTTATTCTAAGGAATTGCCGAGAGCAAGGCGTGAAAGCATATAGCATTTAAGCAGTGCTAGTGTTTTTAGTTTTGTTTCTCGGCTTTTTTTATTTTTCTAGGAGGCGTAAACATGGCAGATATTAAAGCTATAGACCAGTCTAACTGTATAAGCATCGTTAAAGATATTATAACCGGATATTGCGCAGCCAATGATCTGGAAGAGCATGATATACCCCCACAGATATGGAACGACATCATAGATGAGATTTACATAAATGTCTTTAAGGATAATACTATACTGCTTAAAGATATACCTAGTCCATATAATCAATATAATCAGGATAAGGTATTATATATATATAATTATATATACAAGAGGATATGTAATAATCATTGTCAGGAAGTTACATTAAAGGGATTTATAGATATGACAGGGATAGATAAACAGACTATCTATAATTGGAAATCAAGTAACACCCGATTCGACTTGCATAAAAAAATTATGGACGATAACGAGCAATCTCTGGAAGCAATGTTGCATGACAAGCGTATAAATCCAATGAAAGTACTACCGTCACTTAATAAAAAACATGGATGGAATCTACCTGGCGTTAGTAGGGAAAAGGCATCAAATACAACTATATCATTAACAGAGTTGCAGCATCTCGGTGCAATTAATGGCACTATTGGACAAATACAGGGCAACAATGCAGCACTGAAAGATAAGGAAAACGACTAGAATGCAGTGTTTATAAGGGCTTCAAGGTTTTATCAATGGTATTAAAGAGTGCGGAAAATTAATATTTTGCGAATAGTTAACGTATGTTCGATTGATAACATGGAGCTGGCAGGCAGGGGGTGGGGGTCGGAAGAACGGACGAGACAGCCCCTACTAAGTCAGCAAAACCACCCGATAAACAAAAAGCCCTTATCCAACACGCAGATATTAATTATCCAGACACCCTATTTCTAAAAATTTTTCAAAAATAAAAAAGGCATATATGCAATATAAAGTTTACGGAGGTATGTGAAAATGACAAGAGAAACGATGACTATCCACAAGGCACTGTCAGAATTAAAGGTGTTAGATGCAAGAATTGAAACGGCTATTAATACGCCTGTTTACTGTTTCGCTAAGAAACATTCGACAGATAAGGTTGCTGGAACTGATGTTACGCAAATTGAAAAGAATATCAGGTCTTACTACGATAAGGCTGTTGACTTGATCAACAGGAGAAAAGCTATTAAACGTGCTGTGGTTCTTTCTAATGCGGTTACAAAAGTTAGCGTGTACGGCGTTGAATATACAGTTGCAGAAGCAATAGAAATGAAAAACCATGGCATAGAATTTGAGCAGAGACTTTCAAGCTCCATGAAGAGAGATTACACAAAGGCACAGGCAACAATATCAAAAGAAAATGGAAACGGTCTTGAAGAAAGAGTGGACCAGTATGTAACTGCTATCTACGGTCAGAAAGACAGCAAAACAAATGCTGCGGATATTGAGAAAGTCAGAAATGATTTCATAACTTCTAACCAGTTTGAACTGGTAGACCCTATCGGTGTACTTGATAAAATTGATGATATTGACAAAATTACATCTGGATTTTTGGCAGAGGTTGATTCACAGTTATCAGTTTCCAATGCACTGACAGAAATTACGATAGAATACTAACATTACATTTACTGTTTACTGAAAATCCTAAACTACAATTCATAAGTCTTTTTCGGGCATAGACTTATGCAAACAAAAAGAAACCCGAAAACTTTTCTTTTGCATAAAGAATGGGTAAATGTTTTGTTGGTTCAAATCCAACTGATTCGGGATAGAGTCATAGCCGAACTGGTATAGGCAATTTACAAACAAAAATTTACTGTAAAGATTAAAGGGTAAAGTTCAATGCTTAAAACTCAAAAATCAAAGCTTATTTCTATCAAAGCTAAAAGAACAAAGTTGAAGCAGTAAAGTTTTACAAAATCCTTGGGAAATGTTTGTTCAGTTAATTGTAATGCTGATGGATTTTACACAAGGCTGGTAAATGGTGAATTTTCAAAAACAAAAAGGAGGAAATATAAGTAACTAAAAACAGAATTAAATGTGAGTCAATGTACTCAAAGATACTCAAAATCCAGAGTATTAGTTGGTAACTTAAAACCACTGAAATCTTAGGAAATATAAGCCAGTACAAGTTGAAAAAGTCTTGTTAACTATAGGGTAGAACCTTGATGGTAAAGATTGAGTAACGGTGTGAGTCTACGAAAACCAAGTAGCAAAAAAAATATTAAGAAAGGAAAAGCTATTTAGATGAAAACCTATATCTAATCAATAAAAAAGAATTTATAGGTATGTACCGATGGCTTAGTCGGGAATTTACGACTGTGGAGTGTACAAGAACTTGTGAGTAGCGTATTGTTTACAATCGCCAAAGCATACACATTGAAGCAGTAACTACAAATCGTGAGATTGTAGCGAATCATCTAGCATATACACATTTGTATATGTTTTTAGTAGCAGTCAATATGGTCACAGGAATTATTCTTATATGGATTTTGATTAAGTTACAGGCACCAACATGGTTATTCTGGTTAGTAGGAGTGAGAATAACAATATCAATTTTTGAAATACTTCAGACTGTTTACAAAATAGGTAAGAAGTCATAGCCATGTTAATCTTCGGCAAGCAAATTACAGACGAGTGTTCCAGATGCGGTAAAGTCTTAGAATGTGAGTTGTTCCGACAGGGGCACGGCATTAAATGTGACCGACAGAACATATCAAAGATGCTGGAATGCCAATTTGAACACAGGGAGAAGAGAGAAAATGCGAATAATTAGCCAGAAAAGAGATTTGTCGGTAGATTTTGAGAGTACGCCTATATCCGTAAATTACAATCATGTATTGGCAATTATAGGAGATAAAGAACGTGTCATAGGCGAATACAGCACACAGGAGCGTGCCATGGAAGTGTTCCAGAACATTCATGAGACATATTCAGGACTTCCTGTAATATTTAAAATGCCACAAGATTAGGTAACGTACTCAATCAGTAAAGAGGGCTGTTTGCTAAACAGTTAGGGCAGAAATGCCGAGTAGGTTCGACACCTACCGTTACCGTTGTCCTGGTTTTAGCATTTTGGACAGGACGCACACACAATCTACCTTTTCTTCCGAGATAGGTATGTAATCTCCTCTACACAAGTTAGGACTACTGTTAAGGGCGGTGAGAGACCGTCCGACTGGTATCGGTCGAGTGAAATCCCACAACACTTGACTTGGCGAAACTCCAAACCATAGCTTACGCAGATATGACCGTTACAGTCGGATTCCCCTTTACTTAGTGGCAATAGCTTAAAAGGCAGAGCAGGGCAGAGGTTTCCTATGCGGTGGTTCGATTCCACCTTGCCACTATCGGTAATTCAAGTAATTGCCACATCTGCTAAGAGATACCAATAGTTTGCTTTGAGGTATCTTGAAAAACTACACTTGTGGAGATAAAGCGATACTGTGACAGCAATAGCCAGTAGGTAACAAGTGGCACTTTGGAAGTTTGCGCTGGTGCATCAGCGTAGCAGTTTATGAGAAGTGCGAAGAATTGTTAATATCATTTCAGTTCGTCTTGTGTACAATTTTATGATCATGTAATGTTATTGCTGATTCTTTGTAAACCGTGAAAATGCGCAGTTTTGCGGCAAATGAATCCCCTAGAGTGGTTTTGATGAACCTCTGACTAACAAAAACTTGCACTTAGTTAGGTGTGGAGCAAGTAAAAAACTGGAACCTAACGCAGCAGAATGTAGCGCAGTCGGTTAGAGCACCTGTCTTATATACAGGCGGTCGCAGGTTCGATTCCTGCCATTCTGATGCATCCAACTACTGCTTGTTTGAGGATGTAAAATAATAGAACGGCGTTAGGTGTTGACGAATTGGTAGACGTTATTGCTGTAGATAATCTGTTGAAGCCAGCAACTTAGATGACAGAGCGCTAGCATCATGGTAGAGGTTCGAGTCCTCTCACACCTAAGCGTGCGTTGAGGGATACGCCTTTAAAGTCAATATTGAGAAAAGAAAATTCTAGAAAGTATTTTTGATGAGATATTGGCAATTCCCATTTCTTTGGAAGCTCGTAGGCTAGAGCAGACATTAATTTGTCTGGCGTGGGTTCGAATCCTACCCAAAGGAATAAGCAAGTACCGTAGGTGTTGTTTGGAGTCCGAACCGACTGCGGAAACTGCACAGATAGGAGAGAGTGATATGTGTGAATTTTGCAGACAATGGAAAGACGAAAATACTATTTACGGTAAAGATATAAAAATCAATCAATGCGCTAGTGCTACGGATTTATCATATGCGAAGATTATCAAGAACGTCAATGATGAAAAGGCAGGGATTATCATTTTTAAGCAATGCAAGGCAGGTGGATATTTTGATATCAATTATTGCCCGATGTGCGGTAGAAAGTTATGTGATGAAACTGAAACACCCATTGAACATTTTTTAAAATCAGAAATGGAAAGAAGCAAATTACGAATGAATGCTTATGCAGAATGCTTCGATGGGGTTCATGTTGATAATGATACTCGTAAAAAACTTTTGGAAGGTCATATAAGATTTTGTAAAAATGCGCTAAAACAGTGTATGGATGTTTGAAAGTTGGTGGAAGATGGTTAAAGAAGCATTGCTTGACAACTCAAGTGGAAAATTTATTACATTATCACTCGATGGCGAAATTGTAAAAGGAGTGGTAAGTATTGATAACATATCAGGTATCTACTCAAAAGACATGGCAAAGGAAATTACAATAAAGGTAGTTGCGAGCGAAGTTAAGGTAAAACTGCCGAATGGTGAAATAAAGGATATATCGGAAATGTAGAAAGTTGGAAGAATAATGGTTAAATGGATAAAAGGCTCAAAAGAAAACATTGACGTTTCAAAACTTAATCAACTAGGAACGGTTACGATAGGCAGAAATGAAGAAATAATTGATTGCACGACATTAGGTGATGAGCCTGTTATCCATGCGAACAGTAAAGAGGATAACAGGATTTTGAAAAGAGTGTTTGGGAGAGATTTTGAGAGGTTTATGAAGAATGAAAAGAATACTTAAAATTGTAGCAAAGACATTAATTGAATATGCCAGAATAATTGCTATTTGCTTTGTGGCTTGCGTAATAGGAGCAATTTTTTATATTTTGTTAGGCAAAACAGCATATGCGTGCTATTGGATAGCGGTTATTTTGCTTGTGATTATCAGAGATATAACGATAAAGTCAAAAATGCAGGAAAGCAAAAAGATTAAATTATTACTTTTACAGTATGAGGACGGCAGTACAAGCTTGTGTGTCGGGGATAGGCAAATTAGGCATATGACAAATATTGATATGCATATTGATAAGTTTCAGACAGTACTGGAAGTAGACCAAGTAACAAAAACTGGGAAAGTAACACATGTTGTTTTAATGGACGGTGGAAAGAATGAATGAAAAATTAAGATAAGGATTTGTGTATAAATGAAGAAAACAAGAAGTAAAATAATCATTAAAACAAGAGCTGGCGGTTATACAAAGATTTATGCCAATGGAAAATGGCAGAAGAGAGTATGTGTTATTGATTATCGCGCAGAATGCAGTAACAAGGATGGTATAAAGGTTACTTGCAAATTTGATAAGAATAAGACTGACAAAAACGGTTCGGTTATTTACGACCCGGAAAAAGAAGAATTTGCAAAAGAACACGTAGTTGCAAGAATTTAGGGGCAAGATTATGAAAATAACAGAAATGAATAACTGCATTGAAGAAATGCGAAAATGCTACAATTTTAAAGATGATGAAACAGAAATTAGACTTACAGATATGATAAGCCATGATGACAAGTATGTTTGTATTAGTACAAGAGACGAAAACGGAACACGAATTGAAATGGCAAGGTATGCAGATAAATTAGTAAATGTTTGATTGCTGATTATCAGTGGAAAAGAGATTTTATGAAAAAAATTTTTAAAACCATTATTCCTATTATTGTTATTGTTGTTAGCATTGTTGCACTGATATTATTTTTAAATTGGGCTAATAAAACCGAAAAATACGAATGTGAAATAGAAGAGATACAAAGTGAAATTTATGTTAGATATCAAAGTACAGCTTCATGTACCCCCGCTTACAACTATGAGATAATTACAGTTTGCATAAATGGACGACTGATAACCTACAAGGGAAGCGTTGAATTTATTTTTGCAGAAAATGAGAACAAAATCGAAGTTACAGAAAAACCTAATATAGTTCACAGTGATAAAGTCATTGTCTATACTTCAAAAGACAGTGTTGAATACTTAGGAACTGTAGTAATTGGTAAATAAATATATTTCCCGGCTAACAATAGGAGTTAGTCGCTAACCTAGAAAAGTTATAGGCAGAGGTCAAGGCACTTCTGCTATGCGGAGGTGTCCTTTTTTGGCAAGTAAGGATTTAATAAACCAGTTAAAAGGTAATGACAATTACATAGAGCGAAAAGGAATCCATAACATTGTTAAAAATGGGGAATCCGAAGAAGTAATAAAAGCCTATGTCAATTCTATACAGTGGGGTATGTATAATGACAAAGACATACCATTCTCACTGGAAATTTCCAAGAAAACAAAAAACTTAATAGAAAACATAGTTGCGGAAAGCACAGGCGGCGGTCATATTTACGACTTAGAAATATACTGCGGAGATAATAACACCGAAATTACAGTCTTAAATAATTACTATGAGGTATTAAGACTTGAATCCGCATATCTGGTAGACAGCTTTTTTTATTACATTGAAATTGATGAAAAGGATCCGTGGAAAAGATTTTATTTCCCAAGAAGAAAAGTGCTACAACCTGTAGTCGGAGCATACCAGGAGATTTATGACGGAAAACTTGATTTTCTGTCTGTTTCTCAACCTAAACGTACTGGGAAAACTACAGGTGGATTGCGACTTGCTATGATGATGGGCGGTCGTGACCCAGATGGAAGTATATTTGGTGCTGGTAAAGGAGAAGGACTTGTTAAGAGATTCTACGGCGGATTGTTACAAGGATTTGAGACAGAAAGTACTTATCAACGATTTTTAAGTGTATTTCCAGAAGCAAAGAAAATAGGAGAAAAAGATTACAAAAGTGCTGAAAATCTATCAATCGACCTTAAAAGCAAAAATATCTTCCCGACATTTACATGCCGCCCGATTGATGGTGCAATCGTAGGATGTACCGAAGCAAATGTTCTTGTATACATTGATGACTGTGTAAAAAACCATGAGGAAGCACGAAACAGGGATAGACTGGAATTTTTATGTGAAAAGGTTACGGATGATGTTCTTGGACGTAGATTAGAGGGTACACCTATTATTATCCAAGGTACAAAATACAGTCTGTATGACCCGATTACAGCATTACAGAATAAGGCTGATGAATTGGAGTGGAGATGGAAAGAAGTTGCGATTCCGGCACTTGACCCGATCACAGATGAAAGCAATTGGGAGATTTATCGAAAAGATAAAAAGGGATTGCGGAAAATATTCACAACCGTTTACTACCAAAAGGAAAGAAAACTTGTTTCGGAAGAAACGTGGGCGGCAGAGTTTCAACAAGAACCATTTGAAGCAAAAGGGCGTATGTTTGCAGAGAATGAACTTAATTACTTTGAAGAATTACCTATTGATCGTGAACCAGATGCAATTATGGCGGCTTGTGATAGCGCAGATAAGGGAGAAGACAGTTGTTCAATGCCGATTGGCTATGTGTACGGCAACGAGGTTTATATCGTAGATGTAGTGTTTGATAATGCCGGAACACAGTTTACCAAGCCAGAATGTGCAAACATGCTGATTAAGCACAATGTCAAAACAGTTACATTTGAGAGCAACAGCGCAGGAGAATACTTTGGTCGTGATGTAATGGAGATTGTAAATAAGCAGGGTGGCAGATGCAGCGCAAGATATAAATTCAACTGTGCTAACAAGATAACCAGAATGGAAAACGCTAGAGATAATATCATACGTGATTATTATTTCAGAGATTTTAAGAAAATGGACAGGCAAAGTCAGTATTACAAATTCATGAAAGAACTTACCACTATGACACGTAGCGGAAAAGTAAAACATGATGATGCACCAGACTCTTTAGCATTATTTGAAAATGAAATGCGTACAGGAGTATCAGCAAAAGCCGAAGCAGTCCACAACCCATTTAGGAGGTATTAATGATGCAGACAAGAGAATATCTTAATCAAATAAGCAGACTTAACAGGATGATTAATAATAAGCTGGTGGAAATACAGCAATTAAGGGAAATGGCGTGCAATGTTACTGCTATACAGAATGATGAACGTGTAAAAACTTCCCCCGACCCAGACAGAATGGGAGTTACATTTTCCAAAATAGATGAAATGGAAAAAGAACTGGATAGAATGATAGACGGTTACGTTGAAAAGAAAAATGTAATCATAAGTCAAATTGACAGCATGGATGATGAAAATGTATATAATATTCTGTTTGCCAGATATATTGAGAAAAAGACTTTTGAAGTAATCGCAACGGAAATGAACTATTCTTTTCGCAATATTACAAGGCTTCATGGCAGGGCATTAAAGGAATTTGAAAAAAAATATGGTGAACAGTATATTGGATTATGATGTTGTCCTAGAATGTCCTATATACAGCGTGGTATTATTAAAATGGTTAAAGACCAAATCAATAAGTTTTCACACCTCTCTCAAAAGGCATCGTCTTTATGACGGTGCTTTTTTAATGCATAAAAGGGGGATTTATTTTGACAGAATCAAAAACAATATACTGCCCTATATGTCATAGAACGGTAGGCAGGCATGATATGCGGTCACAGACAAATACAATCTGTAAGTGCCGCAAATGTGAAAAGAGAATCATATACCACTATGACACAGGAGAGACAGAAACAAAGAGATTACCACAAAGAGCCACTTCTAGCGGCGTTTGTTTTGTATAAGGAGAAGCAATGAACAACAGGACTTTTCAAGAGCTGGTCAAGGGATGTTATGGTCGAAAAATTGCATATACAGATGTTGAGACTATTACACAAGACAACATTGTAAAAGTCATTGGTCAGTGCATTGGAGCCTTTTACTTTAACAAAATGGCTATAGAGTACCTTTGGAATTATTACAAAGGTGACCAACCTATCAGATACCGTGTAAAGATATCCAATGAGGATATTATCAATAAAATTTGCGAGAACCACTCTTACGAATGGGTGCAATTCAAGGTCGCCCAGACATATGGCGAGCCTGTCCAGTATATCAGTCGCAAGGATGATGATGAAACCAACAATGCAGTTGATGAGTTGAATGATTATCTTGTGGATGCTAATAAGCAGGAAAAAGATATAGAAGCTGGAGAATGGCAGTCGGCAACTGGAACATCATTTAAAGCGGTGCAGTTTGCTAATGGAGATATACCGTTCAGAATTGTAGCACCCAGCCCTATGAATACTTTTATTATTTACAACCGCTCAACGAGAGAGCCGATTCTTGCAGTGCAGGAATTAAAAGACATTGAGGGGAACTGGTATAAACAATGCTACACAGATTCCCATGAATGCAAGATTGTAAATAGCAATGTGCAGGACTGGAAAGTACACGCTTTTGGAAGTATTCCTATAGTGGAATACCCAAATAACCCATCCAGATTATCAGATATCGAATTGGTAATAGATATAATGGACGCTGTGAACAATATGCAGTCTAACAGAATGGACGGCATAGAGCAATTTGTGCAGGCGTGGATAAAATTCGTAAATTGTGAGATTGACGAAGAAGAATTTAAAAAAATGAAAATAAACCACGCTCTTGTAGTAAAATCCATTAACAAGGATAACAAGAGTGATGTTGATGTTATGACGCAGGAATTGAACCAGACGCAATGTCAAGTTGCTAAAGAAGATTTGATTGATAATGCCTTATCTATTCTGGCAATTCCAAATAAGCAGAGTAATACAGGCGGCGATACACAAGGGGCAGTGCAACTAAGAAACGGATGGGATTTTTCAAAATCCAGAGCGAAGCTAAAAGACCCAATTGTAAAAACAGCAGAAAAACGCCTTGCAAAGCTGGTTTTAAATGCTATCCGCATAAAAGACCATGATTTGGGTCTTTCTATGAGGGATTTTGAAGTACAAATAAACCATAGTCCACAGGATAACATGTATACTAAGGCACAGACCTTATATCAGTTATTACAGGCAGGCATACACCCACTTGTTGCTGTAAAAACAGTTGGACTTTGGGGAGATGCGGAAAAAACTTATTTAGTTTCTAAACCGTACTTTGATGTATTATGGAAAACCATTGATAATGTCAAAGCAGAAGAAAAGAAAGCACAGGAAGTTATGGAAAAATTAAACAATCAGCAGAATAAGGCAACTACCGGGGAATAATCGGTAGTTGTTTTTATTTTATAAAATTGCACCTATGCGGTAAATAGGAGAAATCACAGGTTGAGCAACCAACGTAAAAAAGCGTAGTGAATCGGAGGTAATTTATGACAAGAGAACAGGCAAAACAGAATCTTATTGCTATCGGAGTGGCAGAGCCTACGGATGAACAGGTAAGCAATTATCTGAATCAGGTCAATGGCGAAACCAAAAAGGAGAAAGATAAGGCAGACCAGTATAAGGCAAAGGCTGATAATGCGGATGAATTGCAGAGAAAGCTGGATGAATTGGAAGCTGGAAATCTGACAGAGCTTGAAAAGGCAAATAAGGCATTAGACACAGCTAATCAGCAGATCGCAGAATTGCAGAAAAAAAATGCTATTAGAGATTTGCGTGAAAAGGCTATGACCGATTTCAAAGTAACCGCAGAACAGGCAAAAACAATTGTAAAAGAAGATGGCAGCTTTGATACAGCCGAACTTGGAAAGATTATGTCCGAAAAAGAGACCGCAGCGGCACAGGCAAAGGAACAGGAGATTGCAAACAATTCTACTAATCCAGGCGGTGGCATGGCTGGCAAAGAAAATGAAAATAAGACTACTGCTGAAAAACTTGTTGAAAAGTTATACGGCGGTCAGAAACAGAACAATGATATTTTATCACACTATGTAGGAGGTAACTAAGATGATGCAGTTTGAGCAGACAACATACGCTGGCGATGTTGAAATCTTAAAAAGAAAGCCGTTTGAAGGAATCCCTATGACACTTGATTTTACAAGCGTTGATACAAAACTGGCAAACGGTAAAAAGGTTGTAAAAGCAGGAACCCCTATCGGTTCTACAGGAGTAGCAGATAACACGGCTACAGTAGTGGGAATCTTATTACATGACGTTACAGAAGATAGACCACAGGGAACGTTGCTTAAAAAGGCATATATTGACAAAACAATTGCGCAGACACATTCAGGCGTTGAAATTGCGGCAGTTGCAAAAACGGCATTGCCAATGATTGTTTTTGAATAATTAACAGGAGGTAAAAATAATGCTAGTAAATGAAGTAGTAAATACAAAGGCTATTGCACTTGCGGCTACAGAAAACGCAAGCAATACAATTCCTTATCTTGGTTTACAGTGGTTTCCAGAGAAGAAAAAGTCAGGTCTTGATTTAAAGTGGATTAAGACACACAAGGGACTCCCTGTATCACTGAAACCGTCTAATTTTGATGCGCTGCCAACAATCAGAGCAAGGGGCGGATTAAAGACAGAAAAAACACAGATGGCATTTTTCCGTGAACAGATGATTGTCACAGAAGAGGATGCACAGGAAATTGATAGAATCAAAGATGAAAACGATCCGTATTTGCAGGGTGTATTGCAGAGTATTTATGATGACACTAATACTCTTGTGAGCGGAGCGGAAGTCGTGCCAGAAAGAATGAGAATGTCTCTTCTATCAACAACAAATGGACATCCTACAATCGGTATTGAATCTGACGGTGTTAAGTATGAGTATGATTATGACCCTAACGGAGAATACACAAAGAAGCATTACTTAAAATTGCAGGACACGGCTATGTGGAGCGATACTACAAATTCCAAGCCACTCACTGACCTTAATAATGCAAGAAAAACACTTGCAAAATTAGGAAAGATTGCTTCCTATGCGCTTATGAACTCTAACACATTTAATTATCTGTTAGAAAATGCACAGGTCAAAAATGCTATTCTTGCGCAGAACTTAACGGCAAACATTGAACTTACAGATGATAATGTTGTCTCTATCACAAAATCAAGAACAAAACTTACTATTGTTCTTTACGACAAGATGTACATTGACGATGAGGGAAACGAACAGTATTTCTACCCTGATAATAAGGTTACGTTACTACCAAGTGGTTCTCTTGGCAATACTTGGTTTGGAACTACTCCAGAAGAAAGAACAGCTTCACAGGTTGCTGATGTAGATGTTTCTATGTATGGTATGGGAATTGCAGTTGCTAAGAAAGTTGAATACGGTCCTCCTGCAATCACATCTGTTACAGCTTCAGAAATCGTGCTTCCTTCTTATGAGAATATGGATTCAACATTTGTAATAGAAGTACATTCTGCTTAGTAGGAGGTATCTAGGATGAAGTATCCGTATATCGTAAATAAAAACGGTGTTTGGTATCCAGCAGGAACAGAAGTTCCAGACGGAAATGCTGATAAGGAAGTTAAAACAGAAAATCAGACATATACAAAGACAGACATTAACCGCATGAGAACTGCAGACTTGCAGAAGTTAGCAGGAGAAAAAGGAATTCAAAATGCCGATTCCTTTAGCGGTGAGGATTTAAAGAAAATGCTTATTGAATTGATAAACTTATAAGGAGTCCGTATGGAAAAATACAGTACTTTACAGAAAGTAAAAATCAGGCTAGGACAATTTCATACAGAGGAAGTCACAGACCCCGACACAGGAATTACGTCTGATGTTACTGTATTCGATCGTAAGGAAGATAACCCACTTATTGAGTTACTGTTATATCAAAATGAGCAATTAGTAATAAATGCTTCTGGAATATCAAGCGCAAAAAAAGAAGAATACTTAAAAAAGAAAGAAGAAGCTATTGTTGAACTTGCGCTTTATGATCGTAACAAATTAGGAGCAGATTACAGTGCCAGCTATTCAGAAAATGGAATAACAAGAACATGGAATAGCAAAGAAGACATATTATGTTATTATGATATTTCTTGGCATGTTAAAGCTCTCTGAATTGTATGAAAAAAGAAGATTGTGCATGACCTTTTTACTTGAATCAGTAAGATGGTCGTAGGCGGCGCGCAGTAAGAGGTGGAGGGCGGTGCGCCTATATTAAATTGCAGGAGATATAAAATGAAAGAAATTTTATTACAGACTTACACCATAGCGTTACCAATATTGCTTGGTTATATAGTTTGGCTTCTGAAGCAACAAAAAAAAGACAAAGACGCCAATAGTAAAGGTACAATGTTACTTTTGCGAGTGCAGCTTATCGAATATCACGATAAGTATATGAAACTCGGCGAAATACCATCTTATGCGTATGACAATTTTGTTGAAATGTATAACGCATATCACGCATTGGGCGGTAATGGTATGGTAACCAAAATGTATAACGAAATACAGGAAATTCACTTAAAGAATGGAGGTAAGGATTAAAATGGATATAACATCAGTATCAACAGTAGTTTCAATCGTAGTGATTACTTATTTGATCGGTCTTGCGGCTAAAGCAATTCCAAGCGTAAAGGACAATTACATCCCGATTATCGTAGGTGTGGCAGGCGGCATCTTAGGCGTAGTTGGAATGTACGTAATTGCTGATTTTCCGGCAAATGACGTGCTGAATGCAATTGCAGTAGGAATTGTAAGCGGTCTTGCAAGCACAGGCGTAAATCAGATTTATAAACAGGTCAAAAATGCTTGATATTAATAAGCAGAAAATGAAATACGCCTTGCAGGGTCAGACCGTGACCGTTGAGGAAACTGACGAATATGGAAACCCAGTGTATGAGGGATATACGGACGCAAGTGGAAACTTCATTCCATACCTTGATTCACAGGGCAATCCGATCCCAAAGACAAAGGAAGTAAGCGGATTCTCTGAACCAGTTACGTTCTATGCAAATATCAGTAATAAGCTGTCAGAAGTATTGGTAAAGCAATTCGGCATAGACGATAGCACATCATATGTACAGATTGTTACAGATAAAGGATATCTGCCTATCAACAATGGTGATGTCGTATGGAAGAAATCGGAAGTCGTTCTGAATGATGATGGATTGCCAGACGAGAACAGCGCAGATTACATTGTAAAGGGCGTAGCTGATGAGGGATTGACAGCCGATTTATTCCTGTTACAGAAAGTTGTTAAGTAGGTGGTAACATGAAGAATGTAAATATTTTGGGAACTGAATATAGCATTGATATTGACGATACATTAGAAAAAACTAATTGTGATGGACTTTGTAAAGAATACGACAAAAAAATTACAGTTAGAAATGTAGGAGCAATGCTGTGTGATGATGATTTCATGGAAACAAAGAAAAAAAGATTTAACGAAGTTTTAAGGCATGAAGTAATTCATGCTTTTTTTAGTGAGTCTGGATTAGATAATTATTCATCTAATGAAGAACTGGTTAACTGGATCGCAATTCAGTTTCCTAAAATGTTGCAAGTATTCAAAGAGCTTGAAGCAATATAGGTGGACGTATGGCAAAGAAAGTTATCTCCATGACATTATCACAGAAATCCGTACAGAACGTCATAAAGGAGCTGAGAAGCTATCAAAATTCGTTAGAGTATAAATGTAGGATGTTAGCTGAAAAACTCGCTGAAAAGGGCGTAGAGATTGCACAGACATATGTTGCTTCACTTGATGCAATATTCACATACGAACTTAATTCAAGTATACACGCTGAACACGTAAAAGATGTGCAAGGCGGTGGGATATATGCGGTTGTGGCAGGAACAGACCACGCATTGTTCGTAGAGTTCGGAACAGGAATTGTCGGACAACAAAGTCCTTATCCAGGCAAACTACCAGACGGTGTTACATGGGAGTATGCAAGCGGTAAGACCATAAGACAGTTGGCAGACGGACGCTACGGATGGTTTTACCGTGACGATAACGGTCAATGGTGGTTTACAGAGGGTATGCCTAGCAGACCATTCATGTACTACACGGCTAATGAACTTAGAGACTTGATAATGGAAACTGCCAAGGAGGTGTTCACCGTTGATTGATAATTCATGGGCTTTACGATTGCAAGACCAGTTATTCAACATGTTTTCACATGAAATGAAGTTAGCATATGGGAACAAGTACAAGAACCTTTACTTGACACAGGATGAAGCAGTCACAGGAACACCAAAGTTTCCGACAGTGCTAATGAGACAGATTGGTGCTACAGAAGCAGGACAGGATTTAACAGGCGAGCGAATAAACGCTGTAAGACCAACATTTCAGATTACCATTAACTACCAAGGCGAAAAAGCAGAAGACAGGGCAGAATTAGTTGATATGACCGCAACGGCTATCAACTTTTTTAAATGGAAAAGGTTTGATGTAAGCAATCCTGTTTATACGATAACCAATAAAATCAGGACGGCAACATTTAGGGCTACACGAACAATCGGTTCGCTTGACCCATTACAATAACTATTAACTGGCACACAACAGGGTGTGTCACTGACCGCATTAATTAGCGGTAGAAAGGACGGTATATATGGCGGCAACTATAGCTGGCTTATCCAGTCTGGGTATTACGTTTGGGTATGGCGTAGAAGATACAGCAGGAACAAAACCAGATACATTTACCCAGTTGGACAGAATTAATGCTATCGGCGGTATCACAATCGAGAATGAACAGATTGATGCATCTGCACTGGAAGATTTGGTCTCCAGATACATTCAGGGACGTGGTGATACAGGCGGTTCATTTGCAGTTACTATTAACTTTACAACAGAAACTCTCACACAGTGGGAAACGGTAATTTCTACTTACACAGCACTGACAGGTGGTAAGAGAATGTGGTTTGAGACTATCATTCCTAAGTTTGAAAAGGCTTTCTTTGTTGTGGCACAGCCGCCTACAGCAATTCCTGCGCCAGAGTTTGCACAGAATGAGTTGCTTACCCTTGAAATGAACCTTACAATCGAGGAATACAAGGGAATGGAAACAAAGGTAGCGTTTACCTAAGTTAGATAAAAAAACAGGGGCGGTCTTAGGACTGCCCCTTTTCTTACTAATAGTAAGGGAAAGGGAATAGATATGTTAACAATCAAAGTAAATGATAAAAAGTACACAATTAAATTTGGATATGAACCAACACTGAAATCAAGATTACTTTCCAGAGTTGCAAAAATGACTGTAAATATGAAACAGGATGCAGAAGAAAATCTGGAACAGATTGAGAATATGCTTTTATTTGTACCTGAAATGGTTCTGGTAGGCTTACAGAAATTCCATTCTGATGAGTTTGGCTACAATCTGGACACAAATGACGGCTACGAAGAAGCAAAGAATAAAGCTTTTTCACTGGTCGGTGATTATGTAGATACTGGTGATGTGGATATCACAGACTTTTTCACAGAATTAGAGGAAGAGTTAACATCTAACGGTTTTTTAAAGAAGATGTTCGAGAGGGAAGTAGAGAAAGCACAGGCGATCTCGGACAACAAGAAGAAAGCCGAGAATTAACATGGGAATTATACTGTGAGGAAATACGTCCTTATTGGCTACTGGTCACTAAAGGGTATGGACTCACGGTACATGATATAGACTGGTCTTGCCCTGCTGACCTACAGCCATATGCAAAGGCATACAGGCTGGAAAATCAGAAAAAAGATAATGATGCATGGGCTATGTTTGGCTCTTATGGCATATCTGCCCTTACGGTTGCTATTGACCAATGCTTGAACGGCAGAAAAGCACGTAGCAGTTACATAGATAAGCCAATTATGAAAGAACTTGAAGAAAAGAATAAGCCATTATCGGAAGAAGAAATGGACAGACAGAGAGAACTGTTCGTGGCAAAATTGGAAGCCATGAGAGTTAATTTTGAATTGAATCACAAAAAGAAAGAAGCTGATAAAAAATGAGTTATATCGGTATAGACGTATCGGCATATCAGGGAACTATTGAATGGACGAAAGTCAAGGCAAGCGGCATCCAGTTTGCCATCCTTAAAATCATCCGTAAAGATTTGAACTGTGATAAGCATTTTGAAGCTAACTGGTCAGGCTGTAAAGCAAACGGATTGACGATACAGGGCGTTTACAACTACAGCTATGCGACAACAGTTACAAAGGCTAGAAATGATGCAAGGAAAGTAGCAGAAGTGCTTAATGGTCGTGAGACAATGGTATGGCTGGACGTTGAGGACAACTGCCAGAAAAGACTGGGAAGCAAGCTGATTGACATTATCAATGCTTACGGTGATGTTATCAGAAGTTATGGGCTTGCATTTGGTGTGTATACTGGAAAGTCTTTCTATAATTCCTACATCAAGCCGTATGGCGGTGTGAAATATCCTATGTGGATTGCGGCATATGGAAAGAACAATGGAAACATGGACTTGAAGTACCAGCCACAGATTGAAAATATGGTAGGCTGGCAGTACACGTCTAAAGGCGTTGTAAACGGCATTAATGGCAACGTTGATATGAATATATGGTATCATGAATTAAACGAATTACAGACCGTCTACGAAACGCACAATAACCCATATGCAGAGCCTACACGTATATTATACAAGAAATTCCCCTGTATGCGTGGGGATGATGTGAAATGGCTACAGACGGAACTTATCTATCATAAGTGCCTGTCTGCCACAAATGCAAAAGGCAAGAGCAATATTGACGGTATATTAGGAAATGATACAGACAGTGCAATCGAAGTTTTCCAAAAACGTGTAGGAATCACGGTGGATTGCAAGGCAGGAAAAGTAACAAGAGAATATCTGAAAAGATAACACAGGGGCGGTAGAGGTCATAGTCTACTGCCCTTTTTACTGGCTATCGGTTGGAGATAGTCACTCACTTTAACAGTTGAAAGTAGGTGCAGTATGGGAGAAATAGATTCACTTGATATTAAAATAAAAGCAAGTGCAAAAGAGGCGGCAAATGCAATTGATAAGTTTTGTGTGAAATTGGGAGAACTTGATAAAAAACTGGGTTCAATTCAAAATCAAGATGCATTTAAGAAATTTGCAGATGCGGTAAAAGTGGCTAGTGCATCTATGAACGGTATTTCCAAATCTGCACAGAACGCACAGGCTAAGACTGCACAGGCTATGGCAAAGGCTGGGAAAGCTGTACAGAATATTCAGAAACCAGCAGAACAGGCGAAAAAGAACATTTCCAGTATAGTAGAAGAAATGAATAAAAAGTTTTCTGCACTTACTCCAAATGTTGATTTTTCAAAAATTACGGCAGAAACCAATAAGTACCAAAAACAGCTTATGAATGCGCAGAACCAGTTACAACGCATCATGGCTACCAGTAGTGCAGATAAACAGGTCAAGAGCATTGAGAGATTGGTTGTTAAAATAAAAGAAGCGCAAAATGCTTTGGATTTGATTAAAAAACAGAAAATACAAAATGCTACGCCATTGCAAAGCCAAGAAGAACTTCTTAAATTGGCACAGAGAGCAGTAATGCCTAAGAATACGGTTGATTCATCTGCATACGAAAAAGTTAGAGAAAGCATGTCAAACGTTGCTGATTTATCAAAAGAAATGGCAGATAATACGGCAAGATGGAACGAATATTTGAAAGACACGACCACAGAAGCAACCACTTTTTCTGATGTCTTAAAAAACGTTAAGCCTTTGGAATTTTCTGGAAATTTTTATGAAATGGAAAAGTGGGTTGATGAACTAAATAAGAAACTCATCACTCTTTTAAATAAGCAAGAGAAACTATCTGACTTAGGTGCTAACATGAATACACAGCGCATGCAGAGCATGGCTTATGAGATTGAACAGCTTACAAAGACCCTTGATGTGTATGAAGCAAAGGTTGAAGAAGCACGTTCTAAAGGTCAGTTAGATTTGAAAGTGCCTAAGCTGAATGAAGTAACTAGACAGGTAACTTCACTAGGAGAAAAGCTATCAAATTTAAAAATAACCGTGCCTACTGACAACATGGAGAAGTTACAGAAGCAAATTGAGAAAATCAAGAAGCAATACAGTGATATGGTTGATTCTATTAACAAGAAATCACAGTCAATGCAGTTTTACGGTGCAAGTCTCGATTTTAAAAAGAAACAGGTAGAGCTAAAAGCATTACAGTCTGAATATGACAAGCTGATTCAGAAACAGAAAGAATTGTCCTTATCAGGTGGATATAATCTCAATACAAAAGGATTCCAAGAAAGCATAGGTGGAATGAAAAAAGCAGTTTCTTCTGTGCATTCTTCCTTAAACGGATTGAATAAAAAACTTAACAACCTTGCTAAGAGAATGCTGTCAGTAGTTGCGCCTACGAAAAAAGCAAGAGCGGCATTAAAAGGATTCGATGTTACAAATGTAGGACTTGCTAAGAGCTTGTTAAGAACTTCTAAAATGTTGAAGCTCATGATTGTCAGAATGGCTTTGCGTGGCGTTATTGACGGCGTTAAGACAGGTATGCAGAATCTTGTACAGTATTCGGACGAAGCAAACGCAAGCATGTCATTACTGGTTAATAGTCTTAATCAGTTAAAAAACAGTTTTGCGGCAGCGGTAAGTCCTGTACTAAATGTTTTTACACCAGCTATAAACGCAATTATACAGGCTTGCATATCCGCTACTAATGCAATTAATCAGCTTATATCTGCACTTACAGGCAACGGAACATGGATAAAAGCTACTGTTCTTACAGATAATTTCGCAGAAAGTTTGAAGAAAGCAAGTAAAGCGGCTAAAACGCTTGCAATAGATGAGTTAAATATTAATAGTGGAGATAGTGGCGCAGGAAGCGTTACTAATCCAAAGGACATGTTTGACACAGAAGAAGTTGAACAGAAATACATTGATCTTGCAGATAAAATAAAGAGTATATTTGAACGTCTATTTGAACCATTAAAACAATCATGGGATACAAACGGAAATTATGTATTTGATTCATGGAAAAAGGCTTTGGAAAGTATTGGAGAACTTGCAAAGTCTGTAGGAAGAGATTTTCTGGAAGTATGGCAACAGCCAGAAACGATAGAAATCTTTAATAATATTCTGCATATTATTGGCGATATAGGTCAATCAGTATCTAACATTGCGGATAATTTTAGAAAAGCATGGGAAGAAAATAACGCAGGATTACATATCTTAGAAAACATTAGAGATATCATAGGTGTTATTGTTTCTAATATCCATGATGCGGCAGAAGCTACAGTAACATGGTCATCAAAATTAGACTTTTCTCCCTTACTTAGCAGAATTGAAGAGTTTACAAAGTCACTTATTCCTGTATTTGATACATTATCTGGAATATTAACAGATTTTTATACAATGGTTTTATTGACTTTAGGAAAATGGACACTTGAAAAAGGACTTCCAGACTTATTACAAGTATTCATTGACTTTAACAACAAGGTTGACTGGGATTCTCTTAGAAATAATTTGCAGGAGTTTTGGAAACACTTAGAGCCATTTGCAGAAACGGTCGGCGAAGGACTTGTTATATTCATCAGAAGAATATCAGACGCACTTGCAAACTTTTTGAACAGTGAAGCATTTGAGGGTTTCTTAAAATCTGTTGAAAATTGGATGGATAAAGTTACACCAGAAGATGTTGCAAACGGATTTGAAAAAATTGCAAAAGCTATCATTGCTTTAAAAGTAGCTTTAGTTGCATTGCAGGGAGCAACAGCGGCACTTGTAACGCTTTCTAGTCTGGCAAACATAATGACTTTATTTAAAGGAAAAGGAATTGCAAATGGAGCGGCTGGACTTGGTTTATTTTCAAAAATCGGAGAAGTATTTTCTTTAGTACAAGGTGGTGCCGGAACGTTAGGAGAAAGCATCGCAGCAGTTTTTGGAACAGCGGCAGCACCTATAGCAGCTTTAGTAGCAGTGATCACGGCACTTGGAATAGGATTGAAAACAGCATATGAAAACAGCGAATCCGTTAGAGAGGGCTTTGCCAATGCAAAAGAATCTATACAAAATGGTTTACAACCTACTATAGAATTGTTTGCAAATAAAATACTTCCAGACTTAAATGCAGGATGGGAAAAATTAAAGGAAATATTAAAACCTTTATCTGATTTTATTGGTGGAGTATTTGTGAGTATTTGGAATGATATGCTCAATCCAGCGCTTGCATTTATTGGAAATAATATACTTCCTAAGTTAGCAACTGTATTCTCTGCACTTTGGAATAATGTTCTTGTTCCTTTAGGAAATTTTATTACAAGCGTTTTAGCACCAGCATTTCAGGTACTTTCAGATATATTAACAATACTGTGGAAAAACGTGATTGTTCCGCTTACACAAACAATTGGAGAGGTACTTCTTACAGCATTAGATGGATTAGTGGAAATATTCACAGTACTTTTTGTTTCTGTGACAGAAAAAATACAATCAGTAATTGAAATATTTCAATTACTATGGAATGATATATTAGTACCAATAGGAAGCTTCTTAATTGATACGTTTCAACCTATATTTGAAAATGTATTTACTGCATTTGAAACAATAGTAGGAAATTTAAAAACTGCATTTAAAGGATTAATCACATTCTTAGTTGGAGTATTTACTGGAGACTGGAAAAAGGCTTTAAATGGTCTTAAGGATTTATTTGTCGGAGCTTTTAAGGCAATGGCAAACGGAGCTATAGGGATGCTAAATGGAGTTATTTCTGGAATAGAAAGTTTAATTAATCATGCTATAGAAGCGCTTGTTAAATTGGCGAGCGTAGTAAATAAAATTCCCGGCGTGAACATTGACTTTGGTTCGTTATCATTAAAGCTTCCAAGAATACCTACTTTTCAAATCGGTGGATTCCCAGAGGACGGACTTTTCATGGCTAATCATAACGAGCTTGTCGGACGGTTTTCTAACGGAAAGACAGCGGTAGCAAGTAATGAAATGATTGTGGCAGGAATTGAAGAAGCGGCATATAGAGGTTTCTCACGTGCGTATGAAGATAATAGCAGAGAAGCTAATTTATTGTCTGAAATATTAGATGCAGTCAGAGAGGGTAAAGAAATTTCTATTGACGGAAGAAGCCTTGTTTCCGCTGTAGAAGAAAGAAGCAATAGAAATGGATTTAGTTTTGCATAAATTATGGTAAACTTTTGTAGAAATCCTCCTCTTAATATGATATAATTATCAGAAAAAGAGAGGGGGATATCTACATGGATAACCAAAACACAGAAATGAAAACTTGTAAATACTGCATGACGCAGATACCAAAGAAAGCAAAAATCTGCCCGAATTGCAAAAAGAAGCAGAGCCATACTTTGAGGTGGGTAGTATTAGGAATTTTAGTATTTTTAATTCTTGTATCTTTATTTGGAGGTGGAAATAGTGAAACTACAAACAAAGATAAGAACCCACAAAAAGTAGACGAGGTTAAAACTTCAAAGGAAGAGACGACAGAAAAAGAAGAACCTGTTAGCAATGTATTTAATGTGGGTGACGTTGTTGAAACAGAAAACATGAGAATTACTTTTATATCTGCTAAAGAATATGAAAGTGATAACCAGTTTTTACAACCCAAGGACGGATATACTTACTGGGAATTTTCTTTCAAGTTTGAAAATATATCCGACCATGACCAGTCTGTATCATCAATGATTAATTGGGAATGTTATGCTGATAATTCCAAATGCGACCAGTCATGGATAGGTGACGATAATGGACTTGATGCAACATTATCTAAGGGAAGAGAAACACAAGGAACTGTAATGTTTGAAGTGCCAAAGGACGCAAACAGCATAGAACTTGAATATGATGTGAATTTCTGGAAAGAAGATAAAATAATATTTATAGGAAAATAAATAAGAAAATTAAGTAGGGCGGCACTTGACCGTCCTATTTTTATGCATAAAAAGTAGCGCTCATTTTTTAGCGCTATTTAAAATCGAATCATTAATTATGTAAATGTAATACATTGTAAAATATACTTTGTAATGACAATGAATAGGAGGTTGACGTAATGGCAAAAGCAACACTTCCAACAAATTTTAAAGACGATATCTTAGACAAAAACATGGGTGGTCGGCGCAGATACCGAATGACTACCAATTCAGACGGAACGGTGACACTGGAAGATGTAACGACATATACACAGGTAGGTGGAGAATTTAAAGCATCTAACATAAATGACACGAACACAGCTATCAATGCGGCGGCTGACAAGAATAAGATTCTGACTACACTGGATGATGTAAAAGCCTGTACGCAGTCTGGTTACATGGTGGATTGTTTGGTAATAAAAGCAATGCTGGAGGGATAAGATATGTCAATGAGTTCATTCTTAAATGTCAATGGGTATGATTTTCCTTGTCCTGCTGTCGGCTTTTCATGGACGATATCTACCACAGTAAATGCAGGAAGAAACGCAAACAATGCAGTTATCGGTCAGAGAGTCGGAAGAGATTTATATAAACTGGACAATCTGAAATGGGTAGGACTGACGGTAGAGCAAAGACAGATGATGTTAAAAGCAATAGAACCATTTTATGTACCTGTAACATTTGAGGATATGAAGAATCCTGGAAACCCGATTACGATCACAATGTACCCGGGAGACAGAAAAGGTGTGCCACTATTTGTTGACCGACTTACGCATATGATAACCAAAGACGAGACTTTATCATTTAACCTTATAGATTGTGGGTGGTAGTTATGCAGAACGTATCTAAGGCTTATAAGCAGTCCATGAAAAGAATAGGGCGTAACAGGGGATATATAAAGGCGACAATCGGTGTAATCAACTCACAGGCACAGAAAAATGTTGCTGTAGATGATCGTACGGCGGTTACTTACTTTTCGGACGTGAGAAAGCCTTTTAACAACTACACGGTAGACAATGTATACGCCACAGCGGAGCAGGATTTTTCCAAGGTGGACGGTACGATGTATTTTCTTCCGCCACGGAACAACGACTATTACAATAACGGAATTGTGACAGCTAACATATTGGGTACTATCTATATATCCTTTTCTGGCGTTACAGGACTTGATATAAAGGGATTAACAATAGACTGGGGAGAATATTACCCAGTTGATTTTACAGTCCAAAATGACAGCGTTACACGCTCTTACAGCGGTAATGATAAAAGCTACTGGGTGACAGAAGATGTATTCAACGGCACTTCTTATCTGATTATCACACCTACCAAAATGGTAAACGGACAGGGGAGACTTAGGATATATCAGTTTTACTGCGGTATCGTCAATGCATTTAGCAACAAGGAAGTTAAGAAATACAGCGGTAAACAGTATGTATCTTCCATAACAGATACGATACCGTCTAACGATATATCACTGACGATTGATAACCAGAATCAATACTATTCCCCCGACAATCCAGACAGCGCACTTGCTTACATGGAAGTCGGACAGGAAGTAAAAATTCAGTTCGGCTATGATGTTTTGGGAAATGGGGAAATTGAATGGCTACCAGAGGAAACAACCTACCTTCACACATGGTCGGCAACTGATACGGAAGCCAAGTTTACGGCAACTGACAGGTTTGATTACATGACAGGTAATTACTACCGTGGACTTTACAGGGAAAACGGGATAAGCCTATATGACCTTGCGATTGATGTGCTGAATGATGCAGGAATAACGGACGAAAGAGAATACTCAATAGACCCATATTTAAAAAATATCAAAGTGCAGAATCCTATGCCAGCAGTAAAACACAGCGAAGCATTACAGATTATTGCCAATGCAGGGCGTTGCGTGCTATTTGAGGACAGGAACAGTAAAATCCATATGCAAGCGTCATTTATACCCGACATGACAGCAGAATCCAATGGAGAAAAAGCGTATAGTCATGTATCTGATGTGCTGAACGGAGAGGACAAAGAAGCTTATGCGATATGCAGTTCTGATTTTTCCAAAGTGGACGGAACTGTATTTTTTATGCCTGTTGACAGCAATTACTTAAAGACTGGTTATATCAGTTCACAGATAGCAGATGCAAGCGGAACTTTTACAGAGAATCCAAAGATTACCATTAATCTTGAAGCGGCATTTGTAGCGTATGGATTGCAGATAGAGTTCAGGAACGTTGCGCCAGAGCAGTTTAAGGTAACGACATATTACCAAGATTTAGAGGTGGACAGCTACACGGTAGAGCAAGGTGGGGAACTGGAATACACCACATTTGATCAATTTAATCTGTTTGACAAAATGGTATTGGAATTTACAAAAGCACAGCCGAACAGCAGAATCACAGTAGATAATATCACTGTTGGGGATGTTACGGATTACCATATCACAAGAAATGACATGACAGCAAGTCCTACAGCAGTAAGACAAAATAAAATCAAGGCTATCAGCGTAATTAAGACACAATACCGTAAATCAAGCGAGAATAAGGATATCTCGACAGAAGAGATTACCGTTAGTCCTGCTAACAATGTACATACGGTCTACTTCCAAAAACCATGTTACGGACTGACAGCATTAATTGATAACGGAACAGATGACGGTGGAAATCCGATTCCAAGCGTTATATCGGTACAGATTACAGACAGTAGCAGTTATTATACCACTCTACAGTTTAGCGGTATGACGGAAGAAACAATAGTTAAGTATGTAATTAAAGGATATGAGTACGTTACCGAGGAAATAGGCTACACGGTCACACATAATGACAATGGGGATATTAAGACATGGAAAAATCCGTTAATCAGTACTACAGAATTAGCCAAAGACCTAGAGGAATGGCTTGCAAGCTATTATTTAGGAGATGTGGATTATCAGATAAAATGGCGTGGAGACCCCAGGACAGATGCTAACGACTTATATTATCTGGAATTAAAAGACCGTGGAGAAACCATGATTAGGACGTACCAAAATGAGATATCATTCAATGGTGCGTGGTCGGGAACAATGAAAGCAAGAAAGGCGGTGCTGTAATTGGCAATAACTAAAGTAACAGCGACGGTTGCTGATGATACAACCGATTTAAAACATAGCAATTCAACATATACTGGAAGCCTTACAGCACCTAAAGAATCGGGCGATTATCCTGTTACGGTGTCTGCCTATGATGATGCAGGAAATGTAACCATAGATAAATCAACGGTAGCAGAAGTAAGCCTATGGCATACTCCTAAGACTAACTGGACCGATTCAATTATGTGGACTATAACCGTATTAAGAACAATCTGACCTATCTGTATGAACTAGCACAGGAAGTATATAAGCAGTTTTCAATTGTGGATATGGGCGCAGATATTGAAGATTATACAGGATGGTTTACGGCGGCGTCTTTTAATAATTTTGAATCCAATTTAGACACGATAAACAAGAACATATTCACACAGGACTACGGCGTATCACAAAGATTCTTTGATAACGGACAGTTTATCAAATGGGATGAATTGAACCGTATAGAGTCGGCTACGTTGCAAATGAATGACCTTTTGGAGCGACAGAAAGCCACTTTGAGGAAATTGCCATTCAGACTGGGAGCATTTAGGGAGGTAAGAATATAAATGGCTATATCAAGCGTACAAGCAACAATCAAAGGTACTACATACAATCTGACCCTGAATAGCTCTACTGGATTGTATGAAGCAAGTGTTACAGCACCAAGTACAAGTTCATACAATAATAACAGCGGTCATTACTTCCCTGTAACGATTAAGGCTACAGACAGTGCAGGAAACAGTACCACAATCAACGATACTAACGCAACACTTGGAAACAAGCTAAAATTAAAAGTAAAAGAAACCACTGCACCAGCCATTGTAATTAGTTCGCCTACAGAAAGCCAAGTAACTAATAACACAAAGCCTACAGTTAATTTTACTGTTACAGATGCAGACAGCGGTGTTAATTCTGACAGTATCAGCATTACGGTTGACAGCGGTAGTGCTGTGACAAGTGGGATCACAAAGACTGCAATAACAAATGGATATTCATGCTCTTATGCGATTCCTACGGCTCTTGCAGACGGAAACCATACTATCAAGGTAAACGCCAAGGACAATGACGGAAATGCCGCTACAGAGCGTACAGTAACGTTTAAAGTAGATGCAACGCCGCCTACATTATCCGTATCTGCACCGACTAATAATCTTGTCACAAATGTTGCATCATGCACAGTAACAGGCAAGACCAGTGATGTTACAGCAGGAATCAAATCGGTTACAGTTAAGCTAAATGGCGGTACAGCTACTAATGTCACAGTAGATTCAAGTGGCAATTTTAACACAACAATTACTCTGGCAGAGGGAGCAAATACAATTGTTGTCACTGCCACGGATAACGGTGGTCTTTCTTCCAGCGTTACAAGAATTGTGACATTAGATACGCAAGCACCTGTTATCAATTCTGTAGAAATCAGTCCGAACCCAGTAAGCACAGGAGAAGTATTTACAGTAACCGTTAAGGCTACGGATTAGGCGGTGCTTATGGGCGTAGTAATAACCAATGTTACAATTTCCAAGAATCCAGTAAATACAAAGGAAACATTTAAAATATCGGTTGCTGTCAAAGAGACAGTGACCGAACCTACAATGTATAGATTACCCATGAGATTAGGACAAGAAAAGGGAGGTATAAAATAATGGCAAAGGCAAATTTACCTGTCAATTTTAAAGATGATATATTGAAAGAAAATATGAACGGCAAGCGTAGATTCAACATGATTCAGAACAGTGATGGTACAGTCAGTTTTGAAGATGTGACAGATTATACACAGGTTGGAAGCACATTCGGAGCGGCGCAGATTAATGCCACAAATGAAGCTGTAAATAATGCGGCAGACGCAAGCAAGATTATTGACAGCTTAGAAACTATAAAGGCAAATACGCAGTCTGGATATATTGCTGGGGCATTGGCAATTAAGGCATTAAATAGTAATTTAAAGTCATTAAAAATAGTGCAATTTGAAACAGGTGGTAATGGAGATTATAAAACAGCTAATATAATTTTTGATGTTTCTGATTTTTCAAAGCTACATATTGGTGCTATTGGTGGTATTGGTTCTGGAAATTTTGCTGTTTATGGTGGAAGTGGTATCAATATCGTAAATGGCATAACTCAAAGTACACTTACAAATTCAGCTACCTTAGAAACTATAAGTGATGGTGGTGGTACTGAAAAAGAATATGATATATCCGAATATTCTTATGTAAGACTGTATATTAAAGGTACACCAAGCGGATATAGCTACATAAAATATATGAATGATATTTCATTTTCTTAACATGTTAATAATGTCAATTTTCTAAATATCTATACAACACCAATAACTACACCAGAACCATAATAATGATATTTATATTATTATAAATTAATTCCATATATATTAACAATGTTTTTGTTGTGACCATTCATAGTGATAGTTACAGAACCAGTATAATTAGTAGTAACTAAATATACAGACATACCACAATATGAACTAAGCTGAGAACATATTCTATCTACTGAACCAATTGATGTT
>ERZ827043.873-NODE-873-length-35163-cov-4.375328_pt1 | contig 35163 bp, 27 predicted proteins | sample MGYA00519923_ERZ827043 | MGnify/ENA primary metagenome ERZ827043 (study PRJEB31778, sample SAMEA3449251) | human gut metagenome | biome: human gut; feature: human-associated habitat; material: faeces | place: United Kingdom | collected 2010/2012 ... | reverse complement strand
GCAAGAAGCATGTTGCAAAAAAGATAGGCGTCGCCGGACTTCTGGCTCGGGCGATAATAAAACGGATCACCCAAAGAGAATACATATGACAAAAAAAGCTTCCCCGAAGGGAAGCTTTTTTGTTGCATTTTGAGTTATTATGCAGTAAAATACCTTTCGTATTGAAATGCAATATCAAGGATGCAGCGCATTTTTTGCATCCGCTTCCGAGGTGTTTTTATGAATAAAGCTCAGTTTCAGTCTTATTTGGAAAGCAGCAGCTCATCCAAGCTGCGTGATGTGGTCTCGCAGATGCTCTATGACGAGATAGTGTCCCTGCGCATTGCTCCGGGCACGAAGCTCAATGTCAACAGCATAGCCTCCGCCCTTGGGATATCCAGAACGCCGGTCGCCGAGGCTATTGTCAATTTGTGCGAGCAGGGCTTTGTGGTGTCAAAGCCGAACACCAGCGGCTATTATGTCATTGATCTGAGCCTGAGCGATATGATAGATCTCTACAGCGTGCGTGCGGCGATAGAGTGTGAGGCTGCCGCTTTGTGCACGGAGCGTGCAAGCGCCGAAACGGTTGCCGAGCTTGAGAAGCTTGCCGACGAGTTTACCGACTGCGTCATTCGCAAGGACTACGACGGCATGATCGCCACCGACATGCCCTTCCACAGCCTCATCGTCGAGTCCTGCGGCAACAGCTATATTCAAAAATGCTACGAGATGCTGCTGCCGAACTTGACGATGTATCAGTCGTCGATGATAAAGTTTATCAGTAACTCCGATGAAAACCCGTGGTCGTCGAGTGTGATTTATAACCACGCCGCCGTTGTCTCGGCTATAAAGATGCACATTCCCGAGCTTGCCCGTCAGGCCATGACCGACCATGTGACCTCGAGCCTCAACTTCACCATGTTCTCCGGCGGCGGCGCAGACCCGTTCTCGACCGTGAGAAACACAAGAAAAAAGTGATAAAAAAATCTCGATGGTTTTGAAAACCATCGAGATTTTTTTGTCTAAATTTTATTCCCAGCAGTCGGTTTTGCCGGAAAGGCCGATATTGGCCGACTTGAACTCGGGGGATTTGCCCTCCTTGCGCTGCTTTTTGTAATCCTTCAAAGCCGCAATAGCCCGGCCGCCGAGGATGAGGATGACGGGCACATTGATGACTACCATGATGCCCTGCAGCATATCTGCGGTGTTCCAAACAACACCGGCGGAGAGTATCGCACCGACGAACACCAGAACTGTCGCAACAATGCGGAAGCAGGTGATAAATGCCTTGCTGGGCTTGCGCTTGAGGATAAATCTCAGGCAGCCCTCGCAGTAATAGTAGTTACCGAGGAGCGTGGTGAACGCAAACAGGGTCAGCGCCGCTGCGATGAAGATCGGTCCTGCTGCGCCGAGGGATGCAAAGATGGAGTCCTGAACGAAGTTTGCCGCATTGGCGCTGCCGTCGGCATTGATGTAGGCTGCGGAGTTGATGCCGCCGGATCTGAGCTGGCCGCACAGGCACATGAAAGCGGTAGCCGTGCAGATCAGCAGCGTGTCGATGAACACGGACAGCATCTGGACAAGACCCTGCTTAGCAGGATGCGCAACTTCGGCGCTTGCTGCGGCATTGGGGGCAGAGCCCATGCCCGCCTCATTAGAGTAAAGGCCACGCTTGATGCCCCACATGATGCAAGAGCCGGTGAAGCCGCCGAAAATGGCCTCGAAATCAAATGCGCTGACGAATATTGCCTTGAACATTGCGGGGATGTATGTAATATTCATGACGAGTATCACGAGCGAGACGATTACATACAATACGCCCATGATGGGGACGAGAATGCCGGTGACCTTCGTAAGACGCAGGCCGCCGCCGAGTACGCATGCGCCGAACAGAACGGCGAGGATGCCGCCGATTATGTACGGAGTGGTCTCGGGATCATAGAAGCTAAAGCCGCCGAAGGTCGACTGGGTATTATACGCAGCGAGCATATTGTAGCCCACAACATAGGTGAGGATGAGAACTATCGCAAAGATAACGCCGAGCCAGCGCTGCTTGAGACCGTCCTGCATATAGTACGACGGGCCGCCGTAGCTGGTACCGTCTTTGTCCTTGCGCTTGTAGATCTGCGCCAGAGTGGACTCGATAAATGCGGAAGCGCCGCCGAGGATGGCGGTTATCCACATCCAGAAGATCGCACCCGGGCCGCCGAGGACGATCGCCGAGGCGACGCCGATGATGTTGCCCGTGCCGACACGGGATGCGGTGGAGACCATGAGCGCACCGAACGAGGATACGCTACCCTTCTCCTTGGGCTTTTCGCTGACGACCTTTATAGACTCGCCGAACAGGCTTATCTGCAAAAGTCCCGTGCGGACGGTGAAGTACACACCCGCAACGAGCAGGAACAGCGGCACAATGTACGGCTGGTACAGTACACCGCTGATGGCATTTATAACGCCGTCAATTTTTTCTACCATGTGATTCTCTCTTTCTTCGTCGTATTTTGAACGATGTTAACATTATATACACAATTTGCTGCTTTTGCAACACGTAGTTTATGCTGATTGTCAAAAGCAAACGCACATGCTATAATTAAGCCTATGAAAGACTGCAGCAAAAAATTTAATTTACGGTACGGACTCATACAGGCCAGCTATTGGGCGCTCAGCGGCATAATATTCGGCTTCACGGCGGTGTATCTGCAAGGTAAGCAGTACACGAACTACGACATCGGCATCATTTTCGCCCTCGGCAACATCGTAGGCTTCATTGCTCAGCCACTCGTTGCCGGTCACATCGATAAGACCCGCCAGCGCACGCTTCTGCGCTGTATTCTTATCGCAGCGGCACTTTCTCTTGCGCTGATGATATCGGTGCTTTTCATGCCGACGGCGTGTTTGCCGCTCTCTGCGGCGTTCGTGCTGCTCATCGGCGGAAACATCCTGTTCCAGCCGCTGTGCATCTCGCTGTATTTTTATCTTGAAGGCATCGGCTCAAAGATAAACTTCAGCGCCGCCCGTGCGGTGGGCTCGTTTTTCTATGCGCTTGCAAATGTGGCGCTGGGCATCTTGGTCGAGCGTGTGAGTGCGCAAAGTGTGCCCGTGTCCTACATTATATTTACCGCTGTGCTCGGTGCGCTGACCCTCTCCCTCGCCCTTGGTGCAAAGCCGAAGCGGGAAATCTCCGAGCTGCAGGCAGAACAAATTGAAAAGCCGAGCGGCATTTTCGAGTTTTTGCGGGAGAACAAGCGCTTTGCGTTGTTTTTGCTGGGCACGGCACTTTTATACTTCACGCACTCGCTGCTCGGTGTTTTCATGATAGAGTTTGTGCGCAATGTCGGCGGCGGAAGCTCCGACATGGGCAGCATCTTGGCGTTCATGACGATCACGGAGGTGCCGGTGATGCTGCTGTTTTCAAAGCTTGGTAAGCGCTTTAGCTGCTCGAGTCTCCTGCGCTTTGCCGTTATAATGTTCACCGTGAAGGAGCTTGCAATTTACCTTGCCGGCAGTGTTGGGATGCTCTATGCCGCCGAGGCTCTGCAGGCACTGTCTTTTGCAATATTCGTCCCCGCCTCGGTGCGCTATGCCGATGCGGTCATCGAAAAGCGAAACGCCGCAAAGGGTCAGACATATATAACCGCCGTTATCTCCATGGCAAGCATTTTTGCAAGCTTAGTCGGCGGTGCTCTGCTCGACAGTGCTGGCGCAAAGGCTGCATTATTGGTCGGTGTTCTCGTGTCCGCCGCCGGTACATTCGTCATGATGTTTGCGATACAAAAGGCAAAATAAAAACCTGCCAAACGGCAGGTTTTATTTTTCTTCTATCGCGGCCTTGATCTTATCGGCGGTGTCCTGAGAGACAAGTCCCTTTTCGGTAATGAGCGGGAACACATCGCCGCACTTTTTCTTATAAAACAGCCTCAAGGGGTACTTGAGCAGATGTGGTGCAAGCTCCTTGAGCAACTCTTTTCCACCGTTATCCTCGAAAAATTCGCCGACAGTCATATTGTTAAAATCCATAGCAATCTCCTGAAGAAAAAGCCCTGCCAAATGGCAGGGCTTTCATGTTGATTTAATTACTTGTCGCCGTACAGAGCGTTGAACTTCTCGATGAGCGCATCAGCTGCTGCCTGATCGCAGTAGCCCTTGCCGAGGATATAGCCGACAACATCCTTAGCCTGCTTCTTGTGGAAAGGAACATAAGCGATGCTGGGCATCTTTCCGATAACGGGAATAAACTCCTTAAACAGTTCTTTGCCGTTGTACTCCTTCAGGAACTGTTCGCCAGTTACTTCATCAAACTTAGGCATAATATTTCTCCTTTAACTTTTCTCGTTTTGGCAGTCATGCATGACCGCCGCTGTTAAAATATATGATACACGATGGTGATTAATTTGTCAATAAGTATATAAAGTATTAGGACATTTTCGCTATTTTGTACAAAATATATGAAAGAATTTCTCACTCCGGTTTGCGGGCTTAAAATCGGCCTCAGTCCCGTTTATGAGCCGTTTTATATTCTCCCTATGCATGACAATGACAAGCAGCGTCGAAAACACATTCATGGCAACAAACGCAGGCTCTGCGCCGAACACGACCGAGGCTATCGGAAGCGAGGCAGCCGCCAGTATTGAGCCGAGCGAGACCTTGCGGCTTAGAATCGCAGTCAGCGCAAAAACGGCGATGATGACGCCGAACATGGGAAGCCCCGTCATGAGCCCGAGCCCCGCCCCGACGGATACTCCCTTGCCGCCGCGGAATCCGAAATACAGCGGGAAGCAGTGGCCGATGATGCACATTGCGCCGCTCAGTGCCTCGCCGGTCACGCCCGCAAGCACCTTGCCTATGAGCATGGCGGCCACGGTCTTTGCCATGTCGAGCGCCAACGTAACCAGCCCCGCCTTGAGTCCGAACACACGGGCGGCATTCGTTGCTCCGGCGTTGCCGCTGCCCTTTTTGCGGATATCCTCCCCCATGCAGCGCTTGGAAAGCGGGATAGACGCACAGACAGAGCCCAATAGATATGCAATTATTGCGCAAAGCACAAGCTTCATTTTGCCGCCTCCGATAGTTCAAACTTTTTAAATTATTATATCAAAAATTTTAAGTATTGCAAGCCCTGCATAAAAATTTTTCTGTTTATTTAATCATCATTTCCCAATTTTGTTTCATTTATGATATGATTGTGTAAAACGCCTCGGGAGGTACCCTCAATGCAGCTTAAAAAACGCCTTGTCGCACTACTGCTTGCGCTTGCGATGCTCGTGTCGCTGTGCGGCTGCGATATATACGATGTGTATGACATTTATGACGCTTTCTTTGCCGAATATGATGAAAATGCGGCCGAGCTTATCTCCAAGACCGGCAACGGCGGCAGGGATAACATCGTCAGCTTTGACGAGATGGAGTACAAGCGCCCCGACATTGACGCACTTAAGGCCAAGGCACAGGATGTTGAGGACCTGCTCGGGAACTTTTTCAAGGTCAAGGATGTTATAATCGAGCTTGATAAATTTGTTGACCTGTACAATAATTTTTATACAATGATGAACCTTGCTTGTGTGCGCTATGACATGGATACGCAGGACGAGTTTTATTTTGAGGAGTACAGCTACTGCACGGAGGCAGCAGGTGATGTCGAGTATCTGACGGACGAGTTGCTTTTGGATTGCTCAAATTCCTCCATGTGCGATTACCTCGACAAGCACTTTTTCGGTGGGCTGCTCGAAGAGCAATACTCCGTCACGGACGGCACGGGCTACACACCCTCGGACGAGCTTGCCGAGCTTGAGCGCATGGAGGCCGAGCTTGAAAGCGACTACTCCGAGCTTTACGCAGACTACTCCGATGATTTTGACAACGGCAGGTTCAAAAAGCAAAACTCCGAGATCGGCAAAATCTACATTGAGCTTATAAAGCTGCGGCATGATATCGCCGAGCAGCGCAACATGAAGTCTTACGAGGAGCTTGCGTATCTGGATAACGGCAGGGACTACACCGCCGCTGACCTTGACGGGTATATTGAGGCGATAAAGCAGTTCATCGTACCGCTGTACAAGAAGGCAGACAGCAAGAAAATGTACGACCGCTCGCTCGTTTCGGCGATGAGCCCGAAAACGGCGCTCTCGACCGTGACGGGTACCGTGGAGGGACTCAACAAGGACATTGACGAGGCGCTCGGCTACATGCTCAAGTACAAGCTATATGACACGGGAATGTCGGATAGCAAATACGATCAGTCGTATGTGCTGTACCTCAACGATTACGATTCGCCGTTTCTGTTTTGCAGCCCGTCCGGCTACAGCGACACAGTGCTCACCATCGTGCACGAGTTCGGCCACTATGTTGACGGATATCTGAACTACGGTCTCAACGACAGCGTCGACACCTCAGAGGTGTTCTCGCAGGGCATGGAGTACCTGCTGCTGTGCAACATGGATGATGTCGAGCAGCTCACCCGCTACAAGATGCTCGATGAGCTTGAGCTTTATGCGTATCAGGCCTGCCTGAACGAGTTTGAGCATCAGGCGTATGCCATGGACGAAAAGGAGCTCACTGTGAAAGGTCTCAACTCCCTGTACTCGGAGCTTCTTAAGGAATACGGCCTTACGGACGATTACAAGGGGCTTGACTGGATATCGGTGACGCACCTGTTCACCTCGCCGTTTTATGTCATCAGCTACTGCGTGTCCGACAGTGCGGCGTTTGAGTTGTATAACATGGAGCTCAAGAAAAGCGGCTCGGGGCTTGAGATGTACATGAAGCTATTGGAGGAGTCGACAAGCTATGACTTTCTCGACCTGCTCGAAGAGTGCGGCATGCGCTCGGCGATATCCGCCGACACTGTCAAGGAAATATCCGCCACGCTTGCGGATAAGCTTGGGCTATAATGAAAAAAGAAGATGCATCATGCATCTTCTTTTTTGATATCCAAAACCGTTAAATTGTCGCCGTCTACTTTGAATTTTACATCGAACCCCGCAAAGCCGAAGCCGTAGACCCGCTCGGGGTCATCGTGGTACTGCGGGCGTGGGTCGTTTGAAAGGACTTGCACGAGCGCCGTCTTTGTGTTCTCATCCATGCCGCCGCACAGGCTGTCGGGCAGTTCGACGGTAAGGGTGTGAAACTGTGTTTTCGAGGTAAAGCCGCCGGTTGCATCAGGGTGAGAATCTGCGTAGCTGATATACGGCTTTATATCGAATATGGGCGTACCGTCCATAAGGTCTGCGCCCTTTATATGAAGCACAGGGCCTCGGTCAGGCGTGAGCTCTACTCTCTCCAACTCCACCGACGACAGCCCGAGCGAATTTGGTCTGAACGGTGATCGGGTCGCAAACACACCGACATGGACATTGCCGCCCAAGCGTGGTGGTCTGACCGTCGGCGACCATGTGTCCCGCACGGCTTCGGAAAACTGCCATATCAGCCAGATGTGCGAATACTCGTCCAGCCCCCGCACCGCATCGGGATTGCGGTACTCGGGTTCAAAAACTATCTCGGCTCCGACCGCCTCGGCGACCCCGCTTTGTCTCGGGATGCCGAACTTTGTCATAAACGGCGAGTGTATGCGTGCTATGGGTTTTACTTCGGACATAGCGCACCTCCTTGGCATTTAGCTAATTTTATCGGCATCGGCGCAAAAAGTCAATCGTGCATAGAAAATCTCCTGCATCAAACGACGCAGGAGATTAATGTTTAATACGCTTCGATCTCTTTTATCACATATTCGTTGCCTGTCACGAGATAAGTATTCTCGCTTTGACAATAAGGACAAATTTTTGCGTATTTCACCGTCGGATAGGTCTGTTTGCAGTCCTCGCAGAAGGTCACTGCCTCGATGTTCTCAACCTTGAGCTCGGCTTCTTTAAGATACTTCGTATCCTTCCTCGCCCAATTCCAGCAGTCAACAATGTACTCGGGGATGATGCCGCTGACCTCGCCGATCTGCAGCGTAACGCTGCCGACGGTCGTCAGCTCGTTCTCATCACAGAGCTTCTCGACTTCCTTGATGACATAAAACACTGTTCCAAGCTCATGCATGGATTTTTCCTCCGGTAAAATTACTTCTTAGCAAACTTTGCCTTGAGATCCTTTATTGCGATCCTGCCCGCTCTCTTGAGTGCGTAAGGTCCTATGGCCTTGAGCTTATCCTCGGCAGTGTACATCTTCGATGCCTCGGGTACATCACGGGTAAGGTGGATAGCGTCAAATTCGCACTTGGTGGTGCACAGGCCGCAGCCGATACACCTGTTCTGGTCGACGATGGATGCGCCGCAGCCAAGGCAGCGGGACGCTTCCTTCTTGACCTGCTCCTCGGTGAAGGTGATGCGGTCGTTCTTCATGGTCTTTGCCTTCTTGGGATCGTGTGCAACGGTCTGACGACCCGGCTTGTCGAAGCTCTCGATACCGAGGACGATATCGTTCTTGTTGAGCTCATAGAAGTCACGCAGGTTGCGGTTGAGAGTAAGGCTCTGACCGGGGTGTACATAGCGGTGGAGGGAAACTGCGCCCTCACGGCCGGCTGCAATTGCGTCGATGGCAAACTTCGGGCCGGTCATGCAGTCGCCGCCGACAAAGATGTCGGGCTCTGCGGTCTGGAGAGTGATGCCGTCAGCCTCGGCTGCGTCCTTCTTGCCCTTGACCATTGCGCCGGTGTCCAGTTCGCCCCAATCAATCTGCTGACCGATGGCGCCGATGACGGAGTTGACCTTGATGGTGGTGAACTTGCCGGTGCCGACAGGCTTTCTCTTGCCCTTCTCGTCAGGCTCGCCAAGCTCCATGATTTCGACCTTGAGACCGTTGACCTTGCCGTTCTTGTCGCCGAGGATTTCAACGGGAGCGTTGAGGTAGCAGAACTTTACGCCTTCCTCAATTGCCTCTGCGACCTCTTCCTTATCGGCGGGCATCTCAGCTTCGCTTCTGCGGTAGACGATGTATGCTTCCTCTGCGCCGACACGGATAGCGGTACGGACAACATCCATTGCGACATTGCCGCCGCCGATGACTGCGACCTTCTTGCCGAGCTTGACTTCGTTGCCGAGATTTACCTCACGCAGGAAGTCAACGCCGCCGTAAACGCCGTTGAGGTCTTCGCCCGGGATACCGAGCTTTGCAGACTTCTGTGCGCCGATGCCAAGGAAGAAGCCCTTGTAGCCCTGCTTGCGCAGCTCGGCAATGGTGATATCCTTGCCGACCTCAACACCCATCTTGAACTTGACGCCCATCTTTTTGAGGACATCGATCTCGGCGCCGATGACCTTGCGGTCGAGGCGGAAGGACGGAATGCCGTGGGTGAGCATGCCGCCGGGGACCTTATTGCGGTCGTACACGGTCACGGGGTAGCCCATGTTCGACAGGAAGTATGCACAGCTCAGACCGGCAGGGCCTGCGCCGATGACCGCGATCTTCTCCTCGTAATCCTCGGTGGACAGTCTCTTGGTGCGGCGGGGCGGGATGTAGCGGGTCTTTTCATTGAGCTCCTGCTCGGCGATGAACTTCTTTATCTCGTCGATTGCAACGGGAGCGTCAACGCCGCCTCTGGTGCAGGCATCCTCGCAGCGACGGTTGCATATGCTGCCGCAGACGGCGGGGAACGGGTTATCCTGCTTGATGAGCTTGAGAGCGTCAAGGTAACGCCCCTCTGCAGCCATCTTTATGTAGCCCTGAACGGCGATATGAGCCGGGCATGCTGCCTTGCAGGGTGCGGTGCCGGACTCGTGGCAGTTTTCCTGATTGTGCTTCTTGTAGTCCTCATCCCACATGTGCGGGCCCCAGTGATTGTCGTCAGGCAGGGGCTGCTTGGGATACTCGACAGGGCCGGACTTGGTGCAAAGCTTCTGGCCGAGCTTTGCTGCGCCGGCGGGGCAGATCTCAACGCACTTGCCGCAGGCGACGCACTTTTCGGTATCGACATGGGCACGGTATGCGGATGCGGACATATTGGGGGTATTGAACAGCTGCGAGGTGCGCAGAGCGTAGCAGACGCCGGGTGCGCAGTTGCAGATGGCGAAGATCTTGTTCTCGCCGTCGATGTTTGTTATCTGATGGACATAGCCCTCTTCTTCTGCACGACGGAGCACTTCCATTACCTGCTCGTAAGAAGCATTGTGGATGCCTTCCTTGCCGGTCTCGTAGCAGTACTTTGCGGTGTCGCCGACAGCGATGCACCAATGCTCGGGCAGGTCGCCGGAGCCACGGTTATTACGGCTCTCGCAATTACGGCAGGAGCAAACGCCGATCTCATAGTAATCGTACTTCTTCAGCCAGTGGGACAGATGCTCGACGGAGACCGACTGCGACTCATGCTCAATTGCCTTCTCAACGGGGATAACATGCATGCCGACACCTGCGCCGCCGGGAGGCACCATTGCAGTGACCTTTTCGAGCGGAAGTCTGGTCATGTTCTGGAAGAACTCCGTTACCTCGGGGTGCTTATCCATGGTAGCGGACTTCATGTTAAGAAATTCTGCACTGCCGGGGACGAACAGGGGCACGAGCCACTGCTTGTGGTGGTCGTCGTTCTCCCAGTTGTACTCCAAAACGCCCAGCTCGCTCATCTCCTTGAGCTTTGCCTCCAGCTTTGCCTCGTCCGACCACTTGGTGAGCTTCTTGATCTCGTCAAATGCCAGCGGCTTGCGCTGCGGCATGGCGAGCAGGATCTCGACCATCTCATCGTCGAGGACATTGCACAGACCCCAGTATTCGGGATCGGCTTCGGTCAGCGGCTCCAAGCCGAGCTTCTGAGGGATGCGGTCGGTGAGCTTTTTTCCGAGTTTGAACAGATTTTCTTTGTTTGTTATCATGCGAAAACTCCTTTCGATCATTTTATAATGTCTTGCAACAACATTTCACATTAGCCAAAGTGTATTATAACACTTTATTTTCCGGCGGGCAACACATGTTTCCCAGTTTTGTGCGGAAATTAACAAATTTACTTGTCGGACCGAAGAATGAGCTCTCTTGCCATACATCCATACATATATTCCTTTGCATGTGTGTTGACAAATTTTCGGTCGAGTAATACAATCAGTCCGTCCAGTTGACAGTAATTAAACATCTTATAAACATCCTAAATTGAGTTGGTCAATGACAACCTGAGTTCTGCTTTGACATTTTGTCATGTTGCAGAATTTTGAACGCTCAACATATGACGAATGCACATAATGTCATAATGTATAGAACGGAGATAGAAGCGATATGACCCGGTTTAACGAACAGGTCTACTCAATAGTCGATAAAATTCCGTGCGGGAAGGTCATGTCCTATGGTCAGATCGCATGGATGCTCGGCAGGCCGAGGGGCGCAAGGCTCGTTGGCCGGGCAATGCGCTATTGCCCCGAGGGTTTGCCGTGGCAGCGGGTCGTCAAGGCCGACGGCTCGATAGCCGACGGCGGTCACCCCGAGATAAGGCGTGCGCTCCTCGAAGCCGAGGGTGTATCCTTTCTCCCCGACGGCAGAGTTGACATGAATATGTGTCTCCTAAACGGCGAGGACCTATAATTCAAAAGGCTTTGTACCAATTGGTGCAAAGCCTTTTTCTTTCCCTGACGCACAAATTTCCACTCATGAAAGCACTGTGGCCGCATAAAGGCACTTGTTCTTGGTGTGTTAACACTTTCAGTGCAAAATTACTGTTGGTGTTGTTTAATATGACAAAATTTTATGTCAAAACTGTTGACAAACACTTGATTTTCACGGTAATTAGGTATATACTGTGAACAAGTTTGGATAAAAATTAACAATTCTCGCTTGCGCAGTTTTCTTGCCTATATCTCAGTCGATCGGAGGTACTGTTAAATGACCCGTCTTGAAGCCATAGACAAGCTCTGTGACAGCTATTCGGCTTACTTTGACGTTGAACGTTTCAACGACGATGATGCCGAGCTTGCAGCCACCTGCTTTCTCTATGTTCACTCCGAGAAGTATGTTCTCGTCAAAGCCGCAAAGCTTTGGGAGGCCGACAGCAACGAGTATGTTTACATTTTCTCCGTTCCGCATCTGACGAAGGAGATATTCACCAGGTGCCGTGACTATGCCTATAACGAGGGTATGTCGCACATTGAGCCCAAGGCCGGTCATATGTGCTCTTACATTACGGCGCTGTTTATTTGCGATACCGCCGATGCCGATGCCGTGAAGGCTCTCAAGCGTACAAGGATATACAAGAGCTTCCGTCTTTCCTACTACGGCTGGATGGATTTCCACACCGGCGTTATCGAGCTTTCTACCAACAAGACCTCCGCTAACGCCAGCGGCCGCTGCACGGCTCAGCTTTTGGACAAAACGCTGCTCGGCAAGGTCTCCAAGCGCAAAAAGCTCTTTAATAATAGTTTGTTGTTTAAATAAATTTTTATTTATAAACAATTTTTTGAAAGGGGAAAAACCAAATGAATGCTGCTGTATTACTTATCATCAGCATCGCCATTCTCGTTGTAGGCTATATCTTCTACGGCGGATGGCTGTCCAAGAAATGGGGAGTCGATCGCAATAAGGTCACTCCCGCACACACCATGGAAGACGGTGTTGACTATGTGCCCGCAAAGGCTCCTGTGCTCATGGGTCACCACTTCTCCTCCATCGCCGGCGCTGGCCCGATTAACGGACCTATCCAGGCTGCTGTCTTCGGCTGGGTTCCCGTTGCACTGTGGACCCTCATCGGCGGCATCTTCTTCGGCGGCGTGCATGACTTCGGCGCTCTGTTCGCATCTGTCCGCAACAAGGGCAAGTCCATCGGTACCGTTATCGAAGATAGTATCGGTCTCAAGGCAAAGCGTCTGTTCCTCATTTTCGCTTACCTGACCCTCCTCCTCGTTGTCGCAGCATTTGCTTCCATCGTCGCTAACACCTTCAAGGCAACCTACCTGCCGAACGGTGCAGTCGACATTGCAGCAAGCTCCGCAAACGCCAGCACCGCGATGATCTCCATCTTCTTCATCGTTCTGGCTATCTTCTTCGGCTTCTTCGTATACCGCAGGAACGCTCCTCTCGGCGTTGCAACCATCATCGGCGTTGCACTCATTGCCGTTGCAATGGTCATCGGCCTTAAGTGGCATCCGCTGTACCTCAGCTATGAGACTTGGATGATCATCTGCGGCATTTACATTCTCGTCGCTTCCGTCACTCCTGTCTGGATCCTTCTCCAGCCTCGTGACTACCTCAGCTCCTTCCTGCTCTACGGCATGATGATCCTCGCAGTTGTAGGCATCATCGGCTGCCACCCGAGCATCGACACAATGCCCGCATTCACCGGCTTCAAAGACACTCTCGCACCGACCGGTTCCTCAATCGGCTACCTGTTCCCTGCACTGTTTGTCACCATCGCATGCGGCGCAATTTCCGGCTTCCATTCCCTCGTTGCTTCCGGTACCACCGCAAAGCAGCTCAACCGTGAGCAGGACGCACAGCCCATTGCTTACGGCGGCATGCTCATCGAGTCCGCTCTGGCAATCATCTCCCTGTGTGCAGTTGCATACATCTGGAAGGATTACGCAGACGGCACCACCGTTGTTCCTACCGCAGTTTTCGCAGGCGGCCTTTCCTCAATGCTCGGAGAGGTGTTCGGTGCAGGCGCACAGGGTGTCACCTACTCCCTGCTCATCCTTGCAGTTTCGGCATTCTGCCTTACCTCTCTTGATACCGCTACCCGTCTGGCTCGCTATATGTTCCAGGAATTCTGGATGAAGCCCGGCGAGAGCATCAAGGATATGACCGGCGCACGCAAGGTCCTCACCAATCCGTACATTTCCACCGCTATCACCGTCGTTATCGGCATCGCACTTGGTATGACCGGTTACGCAAAGATCTGGGCTCTGTTCGGCGCTGCAAACCAGCTGCTCGCAGCTCTCGGTCTGCTCGCAGTCGCTGCATGGCTCGGCAAGATCGGCAGAAACAACAAGATGTTCCTCTTCCCGATGGCATTCATGCTTATCGTCACCCTGACCTCTCTGGTGTTCACCATCATCACTCAGGTTGGCCTCATTACCTCCGGCACTGATGTAACTTGGGGTATCGTCCGTGGTGTCATCGCTGTTCTGCTCATCATCCTTGCTATCGACCTCGTTGTCGAGGGCGTCAAGGCTCTGAGCAAGCAGGCAAAGGCAAACGCATAATCTAAAGCATAAATTTAAGGAAGCAGCCGCTTGGCTGCTTCCTTTTTTTATTTGGATAATCTTATCATGCTGCCGTCTATGTCGGACACCTTGCGAGCACCGCACATATACATTGCGTCGGAGAACTCGTCCTTGAGTTTTTGAATATATACCCTTATGGCTTCCGTGCCGCCCCCGTAATAGCTCACAAGCACCGGGCGGCATATCATTACTGCGTCCGCACCAAGGGCGATCGCCCTGAATATATCGTAGCCGGAGCGTATTCCGCCGTCGACGATGATCTTGGTCTTGCCGCCTACAGCTTCAACTATCTCCGGCAACACCTCCGCAGTTGCGGGCGCACCCGGGAGCACTCTGCCGCCGTGGTTTGAGACGATTATCGCATCTGCTCCGGCATCGACCGCAAGCTCTGCGCACTTGGTGTTCAGCACGCCCTTCACGATGAATGGACAGTCAACAGCGGATTTGAGCTTGCGTATCTGTTCGGGCGTTTTCGTGCCCGCATCGGGTCTGCTTTTGAGGTGCGGAAGCCCTGCGCTGTCGATGACTATCCCGATTGCAGCCGGGTTGCCTGCCTTGCACAGCTCTATTTTCTTAAGTATCTCCTCCTGCGAGAAGGGGTTTAATATAGGGATGCCGATACCGCCGGAGTTCTTGCTCGCCTCGACCGCATCCTCGGTCACACCGTCAAACAGTCCGTCGCCGAAGCACTCAAACACGCCCTCTTCCCTGCATGCTTCGATACACTTTCGGTTGTAATCACGGATATCGTCCTCCGGGTGGAACTGCGCTCGCAGCGAGCCGATAGGGCCGGTCAGGAGCGGCAGCTCGATGCGTCTGTCGAATAGCTCGATACCGGTGTCGACCGGCGTGTTGGGCACCATCGTGTTCATGTTGAGCTTGTACGGCCGCCACGCCTTCCAGTTGTCGTTTGCGCCGTTGCCCGGGGCTTTCGAGCCGGGGCCGGGTATCGTGTTCCCGCAGCCGAGACCGTTGCACTCGGGACATGCCTTGCACTTAGGGGCAATGTTCTTTCGCGCCTGCTCCAGCACTTCCTTGTATGTCATTTTGCTCTCTCCCATCTATTTTTGAAGTAATTATACAACAGTTTTCGCCAAAACGGAACAAAAAAATCGGCAAGCTTCGGCTTGTCGATTTAAAAGCCTCTGTATTACTCCTCGGGGTCTGCCGAGACAGTCACGGCTTCTGCCTCCTCGGCCAGTTCCTCTCCCTCGGGCGGCAGCTTCTTGAGCTTGTAGCCTGCGCTCATACCGATGGCAAGGCTCACGATGACCCAAATGTGGAACAGATAATCGATGATCATATTGGACTGAATACCGGCATCGATGAGCATGAACAGCGTGTCAAGGATGAAAATGACCAGAGCGAATATCAGCCAGCCCGGCCTCAGCTTCTTGGAGAAGATGAACGGCAGGACATACAGGATTGCCAAAACAACGGCAACTGCAATAAAGCCGACAAAGGCCGTCTGTTCCATAAAATGACCCTGCTGGTCAAAAAATTCTCTGTCCAAACAGAAAGTGAAATAAAATAAATTTCTAGTACACCTCAGCGCATTTCATGGCGAAGCTATTTCATATTGCGTGAGCAACATTTCACAAGTTCCGCAAGGAATTTATTTCACAGAAAAAGCACTTGCTGTCAGCAAGTGCTTTTTCTGGCACCCCCGGCGAGACTCGAACTCACTACCTTGCGCTTAGGAGGCGCACGCTCTATCCGGGTGAGCTACGGAGGCATGTTGCTCTATGATTTTAACCCATCATTCTCAAATTGTCAATCAAAGCTTGTTAACTTTCTGCGAAATCTATTGACTTTGCAGCCTTTATGGAAGATAATATTTTATTATTATTTTATCTGAGGACGGAACACTAAATGCTTAAGCTAAAGGGCATTACTAAGGATTACGCCGTTGGAGAGGAGACTGTTCATGCGCTCAAGGGCATCGACCTTGAGTTTCGTGAAAGCGAATTTGTCGCTATTTTGGGTCCCTCCGGATGCGGCAAGACCACGCTGCTGAATATCATCGGCGGTCTTGACACCTACACCGAGGGCGACCTTATCATAAACGGCCGCTCCACCAAGGACTATACCGACCCTGATTGGGACAGCTACCGTAACCACTCCATAGGTTTTGTATTTCAGTCATACAACCTTATTCCGCATCAGACAGTGCTGTCGAATGTTGAGCTTGCGCTGACGCTCTCAGGTGTTTCAAAAGCCGAACGGCGCTCTCGTGCGATACACGCTCTTGAGCAGGTCGGGCTCGGCGATCAGCTTACAAAGAAGCCGAACCAAATGTCCGGCGGTCAGATGCAGAGAGTCGCCATAGCGCGAGCGCTGGTAAACGACCCCGACATTCTGCTCGCCGACGAGCCTACCGGTGCGCTCGACTCGGAAACGAGTGTGCAGATAATGGAGATACTTAAGGATATATCCAAGGATAAGCTCATTATCATGGTCACGCATAACCCCGATCTTGCCGAGAGCTATGCCTCGCGCATAATCAGGCTCAAGGACGGCCTTATCACCGATGACTCGCAGCCGTATAACACCGAGGTCACGGCCAAAACCGCTCCGTCTGCCAAGATGACCGCAATGAGCTATATCACCGCCCTTTCCCTGTCGCTGAATAATCTCTTGACCAAAAAAGGACGCACGATACTCACATCGTTTGCAGGCAGTATCGGCATCATCGGTATTGCTCTGATACTGTCGATATCCACAGGCGTCAACAACTACATCGACAAGGTGCAGGAGGACACTTTGTCATCCTACCCGCTGTCGATCATGGCTGAATCTGTCGATATGTCCGAGCTTATGACCACAATGATGGGACTAAATAACGAAGATGGCAGTAACAAGCACGGCAACGACGCCGTGTATGCAAATACCATCATGAATGACATGATGCGTGCAATGACAAACGCCGAAGTGCAGTCGAACAATCTGAAGGCATTTAAGAAATACCTCGACGAGCAGATGAGCAAGGACTCCCCCCTCCGTGAGCATGTATCAAACATCCAGTACAGCTACAATCTGCCGATGAACCTCTATACCAAAGATGTTGACGGTAAGATAATACAGTCCGATGTTATGACTCTTATGAGCAAGATGCGCAGTGCAGTTATCGGTGAGGACGCCGAAGCATCCGTAAGCTCGTCCATGAACGACATGATGAACGCATCCGGAATGAGTTCTACGCAGAGCCAGTTTGTAGTCTGGCAGGAAATGCTGCCCGGAGATGGTGATGAGCTTGTCAGCCCGCTGCTCAAGCAGCAGTATGATGTGCTGTACGGTTCATGGCCCAAGAGCAGCAATGAAGTTGTTTTGATAGTTGACGAAAACAACGAGGTCTCCGATCTTGTGCTGTATGCGCTCGGATTGAAATCGGCAAATGATATGCTCAGCGCCATGACGCAGTACATGACTGGCGTGGAGGCGGATACATCGAAGATTGAAAGCTGGAGCTATGCCGATATCTGCAAGCAGACTTTCCGTCTTATCCTCCCTGCCGACTGCTATCAGCTCGATCCTGTGACGAAAAAATACAAGGATATCAGCTCGGATGAGCTGGGTCTCAAAACACTGTATAACAACGCAATGGAGCTGAAGATCGTCGGTGTTGTAAGACAGAGCGAAGACGCCGTTTCCGGCATGATGAACGGTGCGATCGGATACACCAACGCACTCACAAAGAAGGTCGTCGAAAAAACCAAGGAAAAAGATTTTGTCAAGAAGCAGCTTGACGACCCTGCGACCGACATTTTTACCGGTCTTCCGTTCAAGGAAAGCAACGAGCTTATGACCGACGAAGAGATCAAGAAGGCCGTTACCGACTACACAAAGAAGCTCAGCGCCGAGAAAAAAGCGAAAATTTACATTTCGTATATGTCCGTTGCTCCTCAGAAATACATTGACTCTACCATTGATAAGCGGCTTAAAGATGTCAGCCGTAAGGACATCGAGAAGAAGGTCGTTGAAAACTACCCCGAGTACAAGGAAATGCTCGCCTCCATGGACGACGAGACACTGTTTTCCTATATGCGTGAGATGATGTCCGAGCAGATCACCAAAAAGTACGCCGAAGAGGTCAAGAGCAACATGAGCAAGCTGTCGACAAAGGCGCTTGCCGAGGCATTCGACGAGTGCTACTTCACCACCGAGGGCTATAAGCTCATTTACGAAAACTTCATGCCGGAGACCTTTTCTGATTCCAGCTATGAGGATAATCTGCGCAAGTTAGGCTATGTTGACCTTGCCTCCCCCGCTGCGGTGAACATTTACGTCTCCACCTTCGCCGACAAAGACGCAGTTGCGGATATAATCGAGGACTATAACGACGGCGTCGAGAAGGACGACAAAATAAACTACACCGACTATGTCGGGCTCATCATGAGTTCCGTCACGACGATAATTGATGTAATCTCCTACGTTCTCATCGCCTTTGTCGCCATCAGTCTTGTCGTATCGAGCATCATGATCGGCATTATTACCTACATCAGCGTGCTTGAGCGCACCAAGGAGATCGGCATACTGCGCGCCATCGGTGCATCCAAGCGGGACATCTCCCGTGTGTTCAACGCCGAGACCATCATCGTCGGCTTCGGTGCGGGCATCATCGGCATAATGGCAACTATTCTGCTGTGTGTCCCGATAAACGCAATAGTCCACAGTCTGACCGGCATTTACTCGATAAACGCCGTGCTGCCTGCGTCAGCCGCCGTTATCCTCGTGCTAATAAGCATGGGACTTACCGTCATTGCAGGACTTATCCCCTCCAAGGTCGCAGCAAACAAAGACCCCGTTGTTGCACTGAGAACCGAATAAAATTTGACGCCCCATCGTTTGATGGGGCGTTTTTTTTTGCAATTTTCACTTTGCCATGGTCTGAAGCTTTGTATTGATATCGCACAGCGCACGGCGGATGGCCGTAAGCTCCTCGGCGACAGGGTCAGAGACATTGACCTGATCGACCTCGCTTGCATAGTCGACCTTTACGCCGGCTCTTTTGACTACTCTTGCCGGAACGCCGACTGCGGTGCTGTCGGGCGGTATCTCGCTGAGCACAACGGAGTTTGCCGCAATTCGACTGTTATCTCCCACCTTAAACGGTCCCAACACCTTTGCGCCGGTGCCGATGAGCACATTGTTGCCTATCGTCGGGTGGCGCTTGCCGCTGTCCTTGCCGGTACCGCCGAGGGTCACGCCGTGGTAGATGAGGCAATCGTCGCCAATTTCGGCGGTCTCACCGATAACGATGCCCATACCATGGTCGATAACAAGGCGCTTGCCTATCTTTGCACCGGGGTGTATCTCAATACCGGTGCGGTGGCGGCTGAGCTGAGAGATCGCCCTTGCAAGGAACTTGAGGTCGTGCTCATAGCACCAGTGCGCCTTGCGATGATAGCTTATCGCCTTGACGCCGGGGTACAGAAGCAGCACCTCCAACGGGCCTCGGGCGGCAGGGTCTCTTGCCAGATATGCGTTTACGGTTTCAAACAAATCACGGAACATATTATCGGTTCTCCTTGAACATTGCTGAGCTGAGGTATCTTTCGCCGGTATCCGGCAGCAGGGCTACGATGGTCTTGCCGTAGTTTTCACGGCGCTTTGCAAGCTCAATGGCGGCGTGCAGCGCTGCGCCCGAGCTTATGCCGACAAGAAGGCCCTCTCTGCGAGCTATCTGGCGGCCGGCCTCGAATGCATCCTCGTCGGTGACGGTGACTATCTCATCCACGACTGTGCGGTTGAAGTTTTCGGGAACGAAGTTTGCGCCGATGCCCTGAATTTTGTGTGAGCCTGCCTTGCCCTCGGAAAGCAGCGGCGAGCCTGCGGGCTCAACTGCCACGATTCTGATATCCTTGTTGCGGCTCTTGAGATATTCGCCGACACCGCTGACCGTTCCGCCGGTACCGACGCCTGCGACAAATACATCGACCTTGCCGTCGGTGTCCTCCCATATCTCAGGGCCGGTGTAGGTGCGGTGTGCTGCGGGGTTTGCGGGGTTTTCAAACTGACCGGCGATGATGCTGCCGGGTATCTCTGCGTGGAGCTGCTCTGCTTTGTCAACTGCGCCCTTCATGCCCAGCTTGCCGTCGGTGAGCACGAGCTCAGCGCCGTAAGCCGTCATGAGCAGCCTGCGCTCAACGGACATGGTGTCAGGCATGACAATGATGACACGGTAGCCTCTGGCAGCGCCGATAGCCGCAATGCCGATACCGGTGTTGCCGCTTGTCGGCTCGATGACCGTGCCGCCCTTGCTAAGCTTGCCCTTTGCCTCGGCATCGTCAAGCATCGTCTTTGCAACTCTGTCCTTAACGGAGCCTGCGGGGTTTCCCCTCTCGACCTTGACAAGCAGCCTTGCCGCAAGTTTTTCTTCCTGCTCGATGTTTCTGAGCTCTACCAGCGGCGTTGCACCGATGAGTTCTTCCATAGACTTATATATTTTCATTTCAATTATCCTTTCAAATTAAATAACAGCAACAAAAAAGGACGGCACAAAGCCGTCGCACTAATAGAAGGTATTCTCCTAAATCAAGGCATGCGACGACAGCAACATCGACAGGTACAGATGCTGCAACAAATACACTTAGCGGACATAATCTTCATCGTCATCGCTCCTTAGTTAATTCCTATTATTTAACTGGGGTTTTCCCCTGCCATCATAATACGCCATTTTGCCGGGTTTGTCAACAATTCCTACAAAAATTATGTGAATTAATTTGCAAAAAAGCTCTCCTTCTGTAAGGAGAGCTTTAGATACGAGGAGCTTAAAAAAATCAGGTGGTGGAATGTGAACTTTTAAGAATAACATCGTGGCTGCCGCCCTCAACGATACTGACCGAGGACACGAGCGTGAGCTTTGCGTCACGCTTTAAGTCGGCAAGGTTCGTCACGCCGCAGTTGCACATGGTGGACTTTATCTTGTAAACGCTCTTTTCAAGGTTGTCGTGCAGCGGGCCTGCGTAGGTGACATACGAGTCAACGCCTTCCTCGAAGCTGAGCTTGGACTGGCCGCCGAGATCGTATCTCTGCCAGTTGCGGGCACGGTTCGAGCCCTCGCCCCAATATTCCTTGACATAGCTTCCGTTGACAACGAGCTTTGCCGTGGGGCTTTCGTCAAAGCGGGCAAAATAGCGGCCCATCATGAGGAAGTCTGCACCCATTGCAAGAGCCAGCGTCATGTGGTAATCGTGGACAAGGCCGCCGTCTGAGCACACGGGGATGTACACGCCGGTCTTTTCATAGTATTCATCTCTTGCGGCTGCAACCTCAATGAGTGCGCTTGCCTGACCTCTGCCGATGCCCTTGGTCTCACGGGTAATGCAGATCGAGCCGCCGCCGATGCCGACCTTGACAAAATCTGCGCCGGCCTCGGCAAGGAACAGGAAGCCGTCACGGTCAACGACATTGCCTGCGCCGACCTTGACGCTGTCGCCGTAGCGCTCTCTAATAAAGTCGATAGTCTTTTTCTGCCAGCAGGAGTAGCCCTCGGAGGAGTCGATGCACAGAACATCTGCGCCCGCCTCGACGAGTGCGGGGACACGGGTCTCGTAATCACGGCTGTTTATACCTGCGCCGACTATGTAGCGCTTCTGGCTGTCGAGTATCTCGTTGGGGTTTGCCTTATGCTCGGAGTAGTCCTTGCGGAAAACGAAGTACATGAGCTTGCCCTCATCGTTGATGATGGGCAGAGAGTTGAGCTTGTGATCCCAAATGATATCGTTTGCTTCTTTAAGAGAGGTGTCCTTGGGAGCGGTGACGAGCTTGGCAAGCGGGGTCATGAACTGACTGACCTTGGTCGTGACATCCATGCGGCTGACACGGTAGTCACGGCTGGAAACGATGCCTAAAAGCTTGCCGTTTGCCGTGCCGTCCTCGGTGACGGCGACGGTGGAAAAACCGTTGCGTTCTTTAAGGTCGAGAATATCGGCCAGTGTCTGGTCGGGCTTGACATTCGATGCGGAGGTAACAAAGCCTGCCTTGTAATTTTTAACTCTTGCGACCATTGCCGCCTCGTCCTCAACAGACTGTGAGCCGTAGATGAAGGAAATGCCGCCCTCCTTGGCCAGTGCGATAGCCATGGTGTCGTTGGAAACAGACTGCATGATAGCAGACGTAAAGGGGACATTGAGCGTTATCGCCGACTCTTCGCCCTTTTTAAACTTGACCAAAGGCGTTTTCAGGCTGACATTTGACGGGATGCAATTCTCGCCCGTATAGCCGGGGATAAGAAGATACTCACTGAATGTTCTGGACGGTTCGTTAAAATAGATAGCCATGCTGTTCCTCCCTAAAGTTGATTAAAGGTGATTGTCTCATAAAAGTTATCGCAAGTCAACACAAAATTCGACCTTTTTCAAAAAATAAATCCGCCGCCGAGCACACGGTCGCCGTCGTAGAGTACGGCCGACTGTCCTCTTGCCGGTGCTCTGACCGGCTCATCGCAGATAATGCGCACATTGTCGCCCTCAACATACGCCGTGCAGGGCGGATTTTCCCACTTCGTGTGGCGCACCCTGACGGTCGCACGAATGGGCTCTACGGGCTTGTCGCACAGCCAATTGAAACTGCGGGCATTGACCTCGGTCTTGAAAAGCTCCTCCCAAAGGGCAAGCTCTATCTCATTATTCTCGGCGTTTATTTTGGATATATAGAGCTTTCTGCCGTCAAAAAGCCCGGGTCTGCGCTGTCCGACGGTGTAACGGTAAATACCCTCGTGACGACCGACGACCTCGCCGTGGAACACGAAGTCCCCGGGAGGCGGAAGCTCGGTGCGAGCCTTGAGCCAGCCGATGTAATCCTTGTCGGGCACGAAGCATATCTCCATGCTGTCCGACTTTTTGGCAACAGGCAAATTGAAGCCCTCAGCGAGCGCTCTTGTGGCGGTCTTTTCAAATTTACCGAGCGGCAGGATGAGTCTGTCAAGCTGCTCGCGCCTTATGCGGCAGAGCATGTAGCTCTGGTCGTTTGAGGGCATACCCTTGTACAGCACGCCGTTTTCGCTGCGTGCGTAGTGTCCTGTCGCAATGTGCTCTGCGCCGATCTCGTTTGCGTACTCGAGCAGTGACTTAAACTTCAATGTCGGGTTGCAGATGATGCAGGGATTCGGCGTTTCTCCGTTTAAGTATGCCTCGGTAAAGCTCTTGCACACGCCGTTATCAAGCTCGGCGTGTACATCCTTTATTCTAAGCGGAATGCCGACAAATTCAGCCGTTTTCACGGCATCAAGCCTTGCATCCTCGCCTGAGTTGTCAAGATACAGGCCGTACACCTCGTGGCCTGCGTCCTTCAGTAGCTTTGAGCATACAGCTGAGTCCACTCCGCCCGAAAAGCCTAATACTACCTTACTCATCGTCTGCCCTCCATCCACACCATCAGCACCGAGATATCCGCAGGCGAAACACCGGATATGCGGCTTGCCTGACCGAAGCTGTGGGGTCTTATCTTTTTGAGCTTTTCACGAGCCTCCAGCCTGAGGCCGGCCACCTCGTCGTAGTTGATATCGTCAGGCAGCACCCGCTCCTCCATGCGTGAAAACTCCTCGACCTGCTTGAGCTGGCGCTTTATATAGCCTGCGTATTTTAAGCTTATCTCCGCCTGATACCACACGGCTCGGGGAAGCACGGGGCGCTCGTGGTCAAATGGTGCAAGCATTTTATAGTCAAGCTGCGGGCGGCGGACAAGATCCGCCAGCGACACGCCGCTTGAAACGGGGGCGGTGTTCTTTGATGCAAGCAGCTCGTTGAGCTCCGCCGTGGGGCCTATATGCGTGCGCTCAAGGCGCTTTATCTCCTGCTCAACTGCAGCATACTTATCCAACACTGCCTGATGCCGCTCGGGCGATACGAGCCCAATGCGCATGCCGATACCGCTAAGGCGCAGGTCAGCATTATCCTGACGGTGCAGGAGCCTATACTCGCTGCGTGAGGTCATCATGCGGTACGGCTCGTTCGTGCCCTTGGTGACAAGGTCGTCAATGAGTGTTCCGATATAGCCGTCGCTGCGCTTTAAGACCATCGGTGCTTCGCCTTTGAGCTTGAGCGCTGCATTTACGCCCGCAACAAAGCCCTGTGCCGCAGCCTCCTCATATCCGGACGAGCCGTTGAACTGCCCCGCTCCGTAAAGCCCCGAGACCTTCTTCGTTTCAAGCGTCGGGTAAAGCTCGGTGGGATCGACACAGTCATACTCTATCGCATAGGCGCAGCGGGTCATCTCCGCATTTTCAAGGCCCGCTATCGTATGCAGCATCTCAAGCTGCACCTCCTCGGGCAGGGACGAGGAAAGTCCTTGTATGTAAAGCTCCTCGGTGTTCAGCCCCATCGGCTCGATGAAAAGCTGGTGGCGTGGCTTGTCCTTAAAGGTCATGATCTTCGTCTCGATGCTCGGACAGTAGCGTGGGCCGATACCCTCGATAACACCGGAGTATATCGGGCTGCGGTCGATATTATCAAGAATAATCTTATGCGTTTTTTCGTTTGTATAGGTCAGATAGCACACCGCCTTGTTCTCCGGCGGTGTGACGGTATCAAAGGAAAAGCCCTCGGGCTCAGGGTCGCCCTCCTGAAGCTCCATTTTTGAAAAATCGACACTGCGTGCGTTTATCCTCGGAGGCGTGCCGGTCTTGAAGCGGCGAATATTAAGTCCCATGTCAACAAGGCACTTTGTGAGCGATGTTGCGGCTGCAAGGCCATCGGGGCCGGACGAGCGGATGACCTCGCCGACTATCGTTCTGCCGTCAAGGTATGTGCCGCTTGCGATCACCGCAGCACGGCATTTGAAAACTGCGCCCGTGTGCGTTGTAACAGAGCAGACACAGCCGTTTTCAACGCCTATCTCGACTATCTCCGCCTGCTTTGTGCGCAGGTTTTCCTGCCGTTCAAGCGTCTGCTTCATGATCTCCTGATAGTGTCTGCGGTCGGCCTGTGCCCTCAGCGAATGCACGGCGGGGCCTTTGCCGCGGTTTAGCATGCGGTACTGGATGCACGTCTTGTCGGCCGCCTTTGCCATCTCGCCGCCGAGAGCATCGAGCTCACGCACGAGGTGGCCCTTGCCCGTGCCGCCGATGGCGGGATTGCAGGGCATATTGCCCACGCTGTCGAGATTCACGGTGAAGCATATCGTGTCAAGTCCCAAGCGAGCTGCCGCAAGCGCCGCTTCGATGCCTGCGTGGCCTGCACCGATGACTGCAATATCACATTTTCCTGCGTTGTATCTAATCAATTTTCTTCACCTATACCTATATCATACATAACTAAAAGCGCACCGTCCGTTACCTCAACGGTCGCTTCCTCCGCCGCCATGGAGTTTGACACACCGATGGGAAAATCGGAGGTAACTTCGGCGTTTTGAAGTTCATATTTAAGTCCCTTGAGCGTTACTCCACGGGCAACGCCGTCAAAGCAGAACACCGCAACATTGCCCTCGCCTTTTAAGGTTATCGAGCTGTTTTTTATCGCCGTCCACACGCAGTTTTCACCGAACAGCCATCCTCTTGCCTTGCGGTTTGCAAGGTAGAGAAGCGATTGCAGGTTTGCGATCGTGTGGTCGCTGCGCTTACCGCCGAGACCGCCGTAAATGTAAAAATGGCGGTAGCCCTTTTCAAGTCCGGTTTTGATGGCAAACACCGTGTCGGTGTCGTCCTTTTCAACGGGAAGCTGCATCACATTCGGATGCTTCGGCGCAACGCCCAAGGAGTCAAAGTCGCCGAGGACGAGGTCTGGGATAATGTTGTTCTTGCGGCAGTATTCATAGCCTGCGTCGGCGGCTATAACATAGTCGCTGTCGTCGGGCATCTCACGCAGTCCGAAAAAATCGCCTGCACCGATTATATAGCACTCATGTCCGTTCATCCATGACCTCCAAAATCAATTCTGACTTTAAATAATATCACATTTTGTCTTAAAATAAAAGAGATATTCGCATTTGACTTGTTCTGTACATCGTGGTATTATGTTAACATTAAATAATGGAGGTAAAAGCATGGCTAACAACCCTGTATTTGACCCCGAAAAAGCCCTTGGCAGCGGTCTGGGCAAGCTCACCCGTGACGAGCTGCTGAGCTTAGTCAAGAGTCTGTGCGAGATTGCCGTGGCTCAAAGCGACGAAAACCGCTTCCGTGGCGGATTCCGCCCGGGCAACATAAATTTCTCCGCCGACGGCGTTACGGTCGGCCCTGCCGACAAGGCCGGTGAGGACGGCTGGACGAAGGACGAGCTTGAGTTCATGGCCCCCGAGGTCTTTTGGAATGGCAGGAAAAGCGAGAGCGCCGATGTCTACTCTATCGGTCTTATCCTCTTTGTCGGTCTCAACTGCGGCAATGTGCCGTTTGTCCCGATGGCAGACTACAATCCTACACCCGAGGTCAGAGCCAACGCTCTGCGTGCCAGAATGAACGGCAAAAAGGTCGTGCTGCCTAAGCCCGAGGATAAGGAGCTTGCCGCCATTGCCGAGAAGGCAGTGTGCTTTGCCGAGGAGGACAGGTTCGCCGATCCTTTGGAGCTTCTAAACGCCCTGCGTGCCTACTGCGGCGAGGAACCCGTGACGAAAATAGACAGGCTGCCGCCCACGGTCGTAAAGGCCTCCGAGCCGGTGGTCGAGGAGAAAAAGCCCAAGGAGCCGCCCAAGAAGTCGGAGCCTAAGCCCGCTCCCGAGCCGGAAAAGCCGAAGGAGAAGGCTCCCGAGGAGCCGCCCAAGCGCAGAAAACGGCACAAATATGTCAAGGTCACCGAGTATATGCGTCATTCACGCAAGGTGCGTGACCGCACTTTGCTTATAATCGCAGTCATCCTCTGCGTCTCCGCCGTCATCGGCGAAAACCCCGATGGAACAGCGAAGCTCTTTAACGGCGCTAAGGATGCGGTCGTCTCGATTGCCGAACGCATAACGGCAAAGCCCGAACCGACGCCAGAGCCCACTGTCGAGGTCACGCCGACCCCCGAGCCTACGCCGGAACCCACGCCCACACCCACCGCCGCTCCGACGCTGGAGCTTCTTGTTGAGGATGTTGGCTGGGATGCCGCCGAGGCCAAGTGCAGAGAAATGGGCGGTCACCTTGTGACCATCAAGGACGAGGCCGATTATCAGTATGTCTGCAATATGCTCAAGAACACATCGGTCAAGTATGTGTGGATAGGCTGCTACCGCAACAGCGAGGGCGAGCTTACATGGGCAAGCGGCGAAAAGGTCGATTATTACAACTGGGCAGGCGGTGAGCCGTCAAAGATAGACGCTTATGACGGCGCTCACGAGGACTATGTCATGCTCGTGCGCCAGCCAAACGGCACATGGAAGTACAACGACAGCCGCATGGATCCCCTTGCCGACTATGCGCAGTACTACAGTGGCAACATTGCCTACATATGCCAGCACGGCGCATAAATTCATAAAACAACAAAGCTCCACTGTTCGTTTGAACAGTGGAGCTTTTGCGTTTAGAAGCCTTCAAAAAGGTTTATCTGCGAGCTTTCGGGCATTTCGCCGAGGGCGCCGAGGCGCTTGAGCGCTTCGATATGCGCCTGGCTGACCTTGGGGCAGGCGGCGCTGACCTCCTCGATGGAGATGTAGGTCTGGCCGTTTTTCGTACAATTTTGCAGATCCCGTGCCGCAGCCTCGCCGAGGCCGGATATTGCAACGAACGGCGGGAGAAGTCTGCCGTCATCGGTGATGATGAACTTTACCGCATCGGATTTATACAGGTCGATCGGCGCAAACTCAAAGCCGCGCATGTTAAACTCGTACACCGCTTCGAGGGTCGTCATGAGATCCTCCTCCTTGGCGGTGACATCGGGCTTTTTCTTAAGCTCGTTTATCTTGCGCCGAACAGCATCCGCTCCGCCTGTCATCATCTCGGCATCAAAGCCGTCCTTCTGACTGCGGCGATAGAAATACGCACTGTAAAACGCAAGCGGCTCATGCACCTTGAACCATGCAATGCGGAATGCCATCATGACATACGCAACGGCGTGCGCCTTGGGGAAAAGGTAAGCTATCTTGCGGCAGGACTCAATATACCACTCGGGAACGCCGAGAGCGTGCATCTGCTCTTCGGCATCACCGGGGAACTCGCCGCTTTTCTTGACCTTGCCCTTACGCACAGCCTCCATGGTCTTGAACGCCAGTGAAGGTTCCATACCCTTTTGAATGAGGTATAGCATGATATCGTCACGGCAGCCGACGGTCTCGTTAACGGTAGCGATTTTATTGACGATGAGGTCACGGATATTGCCCGCCCAAACATCTGTGCCGTGGGAGAAGCCGGAAAGTCTGACCAGCGTATCAAATTGCGTCGGCTGCGTCTCAACGAGCATCTGGCGGGTAAAGCCCGTTCCGAACTCGGGGATACCGATACTGCCGGTCTTGCCGATGATAGGGTCATCGTCGGGAAGTCCCAGCACGGTGGGGGTCGTGAATATCTTCATGGTGTCGGGGTCAGACAGCAAAATTTCCTTTGCGTTTTTGCCCGTTGCGTCCTCTAACATGCGGATCATCGTCGGGTCATCGTGGCCGAGCTCATCAAGCTTTAAGAGGTTTGCTTCCATGCAGTGATATTCAAAATGCGTGGTGATTATATCGCTCTTGGGGTCGTCGGCCGGATGCTGCACGGGGCAAAAATCGGTGACATCCATATCCTGCGGGATAACGACAAGGCCGCCGGGGTGCTGACCTGTCGTGCGCTTAACGCCGACAAGCCCCTTTGCAAGGCGGTTTTCCTCCGCCTTTGTGACCTTGAGCTGGCGCTCCTCGAGATACTTTTTTACATATCCGTAGGCGGTCTTTTCCGCCAGCGTGCCTATCGTGCCGGCACGGAAAACATGGTCCGAGCCGAAAAGCTCTTCTGTATATTTATGCGCCTGTGCCTGATATTCGCCGGAGAAGTTAAGGTCGATATCGGGGGTCTTTTCATTTCCCGGGAAACCGAGGAAGGTCTCAAACGGGATATCAAAGCCGTCCTGCCGCATGAGCGTGCCGCACTTGGGGCAGTTTTTCGGCGGCATGTCCGCTCCGCAGCCGTAAGATCCGTCGGTTATGAATTCCGAGTGTCTGCACTTGGGGCAGACATAGTGCGGCGGCAGGGAGTTGACCTCGGTGATGCCGGACATGTAGGCAACGATAGACGAGCCGACGCTGCCTCGACTGCCGACGAGGTATCCGTGCTCGAGCGAATTCTGCACCAACTTCTGTGCGCTCATGTAGATGACATCGTAGCTGTGGTCGAGGATGGTGTTGAGCTCCGTGTCGACACGCTCCTGCACCAGCTCCGGCGGGTTATCGCCGTAGATAGCGTGCATTTTGTCATAGACAAGGCGCTTCAGATCCTCGGCCGAATTTTCTATCTTCGGCGGGAACAGATCCTTGGGCAGCAGCTCTATATCATCGACCTGAGCGGCAATGGCGTTGGGGTTTGTGATGACGACCTCTTTTGCAAGCTCATCGCCGAGGTATGCAAACTCGGCCAGCATCTCATCGGTCGTGCGGAAGAATATCGGGCAGCCACGGTCGGCATCGGAGAACTTCTTTGCAGCCTGCAATATCTTGCGGTACTGCTCGTCCTCCTTGTCGAGAAAATGCACATCGCTTGCGGCGATGACGGGCTTATCGAGCTCACGACCTATCTTTATGATGCGGCGGTTGTAGTCCTCAAGCACCGTCTCGTCCCTGACAACGCCGTTATCGACAAGGAAGTGATTGTTGCCTATCGGCTGAATTTCAAGGTAATCATAGAACGAAGCTATGCGCCGCAGCTCGGCATCCGATGCTCCGTGCATGACCGCACCGTAAAGCTCGCCCATGCCGCAGGCCGAGCCGACTAAGATGCCCTCTCTGTGCTGAACGAGCAGGCTTTTCGGCACGGTCGGGGTCTTGTGGTAATACTTAAGATACGACTGTGAAACAAGCTCGTACAGATTTTTAAGGCCGACCTTGTTTTTGACGAGCAGTATCATGTGGCGGGACTTGCTGTGGTCAGCGGGCTTTATCTTGCGGTAGACCGCCTGTATATCGTTCACCGTTTTTGCGCCCTGTTCGGCGAGCATTGGCAGAAATCGCCCCATTATGCGGGCAACGACGAGCGCATCGTCCGATGCTCTGTGATGATTGAAGTCCGGCAGACTCAGCCTGTTTGACACCATGTCCAATTTATGGCGCTTCAGGTCGGGCAAAAGTGCGTGCGAGAGCGCAAGCGTGTCAAGATACACAGGCTCAAATTCAAGCCCGCTGCGAGCAGCCGCCGATGCCATGAAGCCGGTATCAAAATCGGCGTTGTGCGCTACTATGGGGCGGTCGCCCGCAAATTTGAGGAAGGCACGCATGGCCTCGGCCTCGCTCGGTGCGCCCTTTACATCGTTGTCGGTGATGCCGGTAAGCTGCGTTATCTCGGCAGGGATGTGCATCTCGGGATCGACGAAGGTGTTGAAGCTTTCCTTTATCTCGCCGCCGGCAAATATGACGGCGCCTATCTCGGTCATTCTGTCCGACCCTGCGTTCAGGCCGGTGGTCTCGATATCAAAGGCGACCATCTCGGTATCAATGGGCAGATCACTTTCACCGTGCACGGCGAGCGAGCCGTCAACATCGTTGACGAAGTAGCACTCAACGCCGTAAATTACCTTGACACCGTGTTTCTTCCCTGCTTTCCACATGTCGGGGAACGCCTGGCAGACACCGTGGTCGGTGACGGCGATAGCCGGATGCCCCCAGTAGGCAGCACGCTTGACTATCTCGGCAGGCTCTGTGAGCGCATCGAGGGCGGAAAACCTCGTATGTACATGAAGCTCAACTCGCTTTTCCTCGGCATTGTCGGGGCGAACATGCTTTTTGCCCTTCATGATATGCCTCGGCTCGATGACCATGTCCTCGTCATAGCGGCTGTAATTTACAACACCGGATACGATGATGTGGTCGCCGACATTTATCTTGTTTATGATCGACTGGTCGTCCTCCGAACGCAGATAGCGTGAAACACGGATAGAGCCCGTGAGGTCAGTCATATCAAAGCACAGCACCGCACCGTCACGCTTTTGCAGCTTGCGGCTGGTGACATCGAAAACATCGCCCTCAATGACGACATTGCCCGAATCGAGTGTCAGCTCCGACATGGGTACGGGCGCTTTTTTGATGCTCCTGCCCATGAGGATATCGCCTGACGGCTTTGCGGCCGCAGGCTCCTTGCCGCCGGAGGTGCTTAATTTCTTCGGCGGGATGTATTCGGTTTTTGGCTTGGGATAGTCGGGCTTGAGCTCGACAAGGCTAAGGCCGTAATCGACTCTTATCCTGCCGCACAGTGCGTCTATCTCGGCCGGTGCGGGCAGGCGGGTAAAATGTGCGGCGATGCTCATTTTGCTCTCGGCTGTGCTGACCGCAACATCGGTCACATACGCCTTATCAAGTCCGCCGCAGCTTGCTTTCAGCCCCGCAAGCCCCGGAAAAATTTCAAGTAATGATGTGTGTTCGCTCACGCTTAAACCTCGGTGTCTTTCTTGATCAGATCAATAAGTGCGTCACACAGCGCATCGTAGGGGTATGTCCCCAAAACCTCGCCGTGCCGCATGAGCAGTCCGCAGTCCTTGCCGCCTGCGATGCCGTAATCGGCCTCCCTCGCCTCGCCCGGGCCGTTGACGACGCAGCCCATGATGGCGACGGTGATGTTGCGGTCGATGCCCTCGATGCGCTTTTCCACCTCGTGGGCAAGGCTGATGAGGTCTATCTGTGTTCTGCCGCAGGTCGGGCACGAAACGAGCCGAATACCCTGCCGCAGGCCAGCGGCCTTGAGTATCGCAATGCCGGTCTTGACCTCCTCAACGGGGTCTGCCGTGAGTGACACTCTTATGGTGTTGCCTATGCCCTCGCACAGAAGCGTTCCGATACCGACGGCGGACTGGATAGTTCCGTTCCACGCCGTGCCGGTCTCGGTCACGCCGAGATGCAGGGGGTAGTTAAATTCCTCCGACGCAAGGCGGTATGCCGCCACCGTGAGCGGCACACGGGAGGCCTTCATCGAAAGGCAGATATCATCAAAATCGAATCTGTTTAGCAGCTCAATGTGTCCCCTTGCGCTTTCGACCATGGCCTCCGGCGTGGGGTGGCCGTACTTCGCCAAAAGCCGCTTTTCCAGGCTTCCGGCATTCACACCGATGCGGATGGGAATATTGCGCTTTCTGCACGCCTCGGCAACGGCCTTGACATTCTCGTCGCCGCCGATGTTGCCGGGGTTTATTCTTATCTTATCGATACCGCGAGCCGCCGCTTCGAGCGCAAGGCGGTAGTCAAAGTGGATATCGGCGACAAGCGGGATATCGACCTGTTCTTTGATAGCCGACACTGCTTCGGCCGCCGCCATATCGGGTATGGCAATGCGGACAATGTCGCAGCCGGCTGCTTTGAACTGCTTTATCTGCGCAACGGTCGCTTCGACATCGTGCGTTTTCGTATTGCACATCGACTGCACCGTGACCTCGGCATCTCCGCCGACCGGCACACCGCCGACAATGATCTTTTTCGTTTCGTTTCTTTTATCCATGTCTTACCCCGTTATAAGCTTTGCAATATCGTTGTACATGACAAGCGCCATCAGCCCGAGCAGCAGCACCATGCCGCCGAGGTGGATATAGCCCTCGTACTTGGGGTCGAGCTTTTTGCGGCTGACGGCTTCGATTATGACCGTAACTATCATGAGAAACACCCTGCCGCCGTCAAGCGCCGGAATGGGCAGCATATTCATGATAGCAAGGTTCACCGCAATGAATGCGGAGATATACAGAAGATTATCGGCGGCGGCCTTGGCGCTTTCTGCCTGCTGTCCGACCTCGTTCATCATGTCGACAATACCGACAGGTCCGGACATATCCTTGAGCCCGACTTTACCGTTTATAAGGTCACCGAGCCCCAGCCAGGCAAGGCGTGAAAACTCAAGCGTCGTGTTCCATGTGTACTCAAGCTCCGTGCCGAAGGTGGCCTCGGTGTAGCCGAAAACGAAGCCGTATTTTGGCCCCTCGTTTGCATACTCGGCGTAGGTCTTGGTCGTGAGGGCAAAGTCCTTTAGCTCTACCTTCTCGCCGTCACGCAGCATGACGATGTCATACACGCCGTCGCCGCGCATGAGGAAGCTCGACACATCGCTCACAAGATAGATGCGCTGACCGTCGATGCTGTAAAAGGTGTCGCCCGCCTGCATGGCCTCGGTGCCCTCGTAGGGGCAGCCGTCCATGAAGTGGTCAATTGTCGGCGTGACGAACGCCTGCGCACCGGCGTACATGATGAGGATGAGCACGATGCCGAGAACAAGATTCATGAACGAGCCTGCGCACAGGATGACGAACTTTTTCCAAAACCCCTGATTTGTGAAGGCTCTGGGGTCGTCGGATTCCTCATCCTCGCCCGCCATGGCGCAAAAGCCGCCTATCGGCAGGATGCGCAGGGCGTACACCGTCTCGCCCTTTTGCTTCTTAAACAGCGCAGGGCCCATGCCTATCGCAAACTCCTCGACCTTGACCCCGCACAGCTTTGCCGCCGTGAAGTGACCGAACTCGTGGATGGCGATAAGTATGCCGAATATGATTATTGCGATAATAATATACATCAGGAAAAATACTCCGTAACAAATACTCTGGCGGCCTTATCGGCCTCCAGTATAGTCTCAAGATTGGGGTCTTTTACTATGTCTATGCTCTCGACCGCCGCCAAAGCACAGTCATAGATCCGATTGTAGCCGAGCTTATGGTTTAAAAACATCGAGACTGCGACCTCGTTTGCCGCACTCATGATGCACGGTGCCGTGCCGCCTTCCCTTGCGCAATCCATCGCAAGCTTCAAGCATGGCGTTTTCTCAAAGTCCGGCGCTTCAAAGGTGAGATCCCGCATGGTCGCAAAGTCAAGGCGCTCAAACGGCGAATCGACCCGTTCGGGATAGGTCATCGCAAGCTGTATCGGAAGTCCCATATCCGGCACGCCGAGCTGGGCAATGACCGTGCCGTCAACGAGCTCGACCATGGAGTGGATGATGCTCTGCGGGTGGACAACCACTTGGATATCGTCCGGCGTTACGCCGAAAAGATGCATGGCCTCGATAAACTCAAGCCCCTTGTTCATCATCGTCGCAGAATCGACCGAAATCTTTGCACCCATACTCCAGTTGGGGTGCTTTACCGCCTGCTCGGGCGTGACATTCTCAAGCTCGGCCCGGCTCTTGCCTCTGAACGGTCCGCCGGAGCCTGTGAGCAAAATTTTCTTGAGCTCTCCCTTTTTTCTGCCCATGAGGCACTGGAAAATTGCCGAGTGCTCGGAGTCAACAGGCACTATCTCCGCCCCGGTCTCGGCCGCTCGCGGCATGACTATCTCGCCTGCGCACACGAGCGTTTCCTTGTTTGCAAGAGCTATGCGCTTTTTGGCATCGATAGCCGCCAGCGTGGGCTTTAAGCCGACAGAGCCGGACACTGCGGTCACAACGCAGTCAGCGGCGCCTATCGTTGCCGCCTCAATAAGCCCCTCCATTCCGCTTCCGACCCTGATGCCGGTGTCGGCGAGCGAAATTTTAAGCTGCGCCGCTGCCTTTTCGTCGTAAACTGCAACGAATTCGGGCTTTAATCGGCGAGCCTGCTGCTCAAGCATATCCGTTTTTCTGTTTGCGGTCAGCGCCGCAACCGGCAGGCCGAGATGCTCCGCCGCCGCAATGCTCTGGCGGCCGATAGAGCCGGTGCTGCCCAAAATTGAAACTGCCTTTGTCATGTCTTTACTCCTCCGAAACGGCGGTCACGGCTGCCATACGCCGCAATGGCCTTGTCAAGCTCCTCGGGCGTAAAATCCGGCCACAGGGTGTCGGTATAATAAAACTCCGAATACGCACACTGCCAGAGCAGGAAGTTTGAAAGCCTGTACTCTCCGCCCGGGCGAATGAGAAGATCCGGATCGGGAATACCGGCAGAGTACATATAATTAGAAAACATGTCCTCGGTGAGTTTATCGGTGACTTTTCCGGCGGCATAATCCTCGGCATATGCCTGCGCGGCGCGCACTATCTCCGCTCTTCCACCGTAGTTTATGCAGATATTTGCCTGAAAGC
>ERZ827043.854-NODE-854-length-35541-cov-60.488080_pt1 | contig 35541 bp, 29 predicted proteins | sample MGYA00519923_ERZ827043 | MGnify/ENA primary metagenome ERZ827043 (study PRJEB31778, sample SAMEA3449251) | human gut metagenome | biome: human gut; feature: human-associated habitat; material: faeces | place: United Kingdom | collected 2010/2012 ... | reverse complement strand
GGCCGCCCGGCTCTCCGGATCGTTTCAACAGACGGATGATAAAGACACAAGAGGCGGAAGAGCTTTTGGTCGTGTCAAGAATATTTCTTATTTTTAGATGACGCTGAAGCTGTGCGGATGTGCACGGCTTCAGTGTCATTCCAGACTTATCGTTCGGTCTTGCAAGGATAGGATGTCTTCTTCGGGCCCAGGCTAAACAATCCCCTATATTCATCGGGTAAGTCCCTGTATCCTCTGTCACCTGCCGGCAGTTTGATTTTTCGTCCGGTTAACCGTTCCACCTGTTCCAGGGAAGGCCAAGCTTTTTCACGATGCCAAGAACCTTTTTCACGATCTTCTTATGCAACTTCGCATTCTATGGCAATTCTTGTCGTCCTTTTCAGCCAGCCTGTACAGTGAGAGGTGTGTCATTCTTTCAGCCAGTTGTCTATGATCTGCCGGCCTTGCGGGGTGAGTACGCTCTCAGGATGAAACTGGATGCCGTGGATGGGATATTCGCGGTGCCGTAAGGCCATGATCTCACCGTCGTCTGATGTTGCCGTCACTTCCAGGCAAGAGGGGAAATCGTCTTGGGAGACGACCCAGCTGTGGTAGCGTCCCATCATGATGCGTTGTGGCAGACCGGCGAAAATGGGATCCGTGCCGTTTTGTGTTCCTTCCGTGGCTACGCCGTGATAGACATCCTGTAGGTTGCGGAGTTTGGCTCCAAACACTTCTCCGATGGCCTGATGGCCTAGACATACGCCCAGCATGGGCTTCTTGCCGGCATAGTGTCGAATGACATCCTCGAGCAGGCCGGCCTCAGAGGGGATGCCCGGACCGGGGGAGAGGAGAATCTTGTCAAACTGTTCGAGGTCGGACAGATGGAATTGGTCGTTGCGTAAGACAGTTGCTTCTGCTCCGAGCATGCGGACGAGATGGAACAGATTATAGGTGAAGCTGTCGTAGTTGTCAATGATAACGATGTTCATAGTCTTTCTGCAATATGGATGGCCTTGACGAGGGCCCCGAGTTTATGATTCAGTTCCTGAAGTTCATATTCATCGTTGCTTTTAGCGACGACGCCTGATCCTGCCTGGAACCAGAGTTCGTTGTCGCGTGCGATGAAGGAGCGGATGACGATGGCCTGGTTGAGGTTACCGTTAAGTCCGATAAATCCGATGCAGCCTCCATAGGCACCGCGGTTGTGCGGCTCCATCTCGGTGATGAGTTGCATGGCACGTACCTTCGGAGCACCCGACAGGGTTCCGGCAGGGAAGGTGTCATAGAATGTCTGGATACGTGTCTTCACCCTGTCGCCGTCATGGTCGTCGATCGTACCGCTGACACGCGAGACGAGATGGATGACGTGAGAATAGAACTGCATGTCTTTGTAGAAGTCCACGCTCACGTCGTGGCAGTTACGGCTCAGGTCGTTTCGGGCCAGATCGACAAGCATCACGTGCTCGGCATTCTCTTTGGGATCGTTGCGCAGGTAGAGCGCGTTCTGCTTGTCTTGTTCCTTGTCGCCTGTCCGGGGCACGGTGCCGGCAATAGGATCGATATATGCCTTGTCGCCTTCGATGCGGCAATGGGTCTCGGGCGAGGAGCCGAAGATGCGGAAGCCACCGAAGTCGAAGTAGAAAAGGTAGGGCGATGGGTTGATGGATCTCAGTGCACGGTAGAGGCAGAGGTCGTCACCTTCATAACGTTGGATGAAACGGCGTGAAGGCACGATCTGGAAGACGTCGCCCCGCAGGCAGTGCCGGATGCAACGGCGGATGTTAGCCTTGTGTTCTTCATCGGTGAGTGTCGCTGTGGAATCGCCTATGGGATGGAATTCATAGGGCTTGACATTCTTGCGGTTGATAGCCCGGAAGAGACTGTCGATGGCTGAGGACTCTACAGCCGCTTTGCCGTTGGAGGTGTCTGTACCGTCGGTCTCAAGTGAGATGAACGTCATCTGGTTGTTGTAGTGATCGAAGACGATGATGTCACGGTACAATATGTATAGGATGTCTGGAGCATCATTGCTCTTCATGGTCGTATCCTTCACAGGGATGTCCTCAAAATAGCGTACGGCGTTGAAGGCCGTGTAGCCGTACAGTCCGCAATATTCCGATCCTTCGCCTTTGACGCAGAACGAACGGATGAAGTCGGCAACAGCTTCCACGACTTGTTTCTTGGCATGCCCCTTGACACTCGCGTCGATGGTTATGTCGTTATCCGTGCCGTCGGGATATTGTGTATGGATCTGTCCATGGGCGATGCTGATGCTGCCGATGGGATGCACGCCTATGAAGGAGTGCGAGTTGGAAGACTCGTGATAGTCGGAACATTCCATCAGTGCGCTTTGTGGATAGAGATCGCGCAGCTGCATATAGACGCCGACGGGAGTATATAGATCGCCGAGGATACGGCGTGTGGTCGTGTGATAATTAAAAGTTGCCATATTCTTTTGCCATTGTCTTGTTCTTCAAATAAGTTTCTACATCCTTGTCGCCCCGTCCGCTGACGGTGAGGACGACCACATCGTCGGGCTGGAACCTGATCTTCTTCAAGGCCGCTACGGCGTGTGCACTTTCGATGGCGGGTATGATGCCTTCCATACGTGTCAGTTCATATCCTGCATAGATAGCCTCGTCGTCGTTGACGGCAAGTACTTTCTCACGTCCTTTGGCAGCCAGGTCGGCATGCATGGGTCCGATGCCGGGGTAGTCGAGTCCGGCGGAGATGGTAAAAGCCTCTTTGATCTGCCCGTCGTCAGTCTGCATGACGAGTGTGCGGGCGCCGTGCAGAATGCCTTCCGTACCGCAATGGATCGTGGCGGCGGTATAGTCGGTGTCAATGCCATGTCCGCCGGCCTCTGCGAGGATGATCTTTACGCGGGCATCGTCAATATAATGGTAGATCGTGCCGGCTGCATTGGAGCCGCCGCCCACACAGGCAATAAGGTAGTCGGGGTAGTCGCGCCCGATCTTTTCTTGCAGCTGCCATTTGATCTCTTCGGAGATGACGCTTTGCATCTTGGCCACGATGTCGGGATAGGGATGGGGGCCCATGGTGGATCCGACGATGTAGAAGGTGTCTTCCGGATGACGGCACCAGTCACGGATAGCTTCCGAGCAGGCGTCGCTTAGGGTCATGTTGCCGGTACGGACAGGATGGACCATGGCACCGAGCATGCGCATGCGTTCCACGTTGGTGTGCTGACGCTCTACATCCGTAGCTCCCATGAAGATCTCACACTGCATGTTCATCAGGGCGCAAACGGTTGCGGTAGCCACACCGTGCTGGCCGGCACCGGTCTCTGCAATGACACGTGTCTTGCCCATCTTCTTAGCCATGAGGATCTGACCTATCGTATTGTTGATCTTATGGGCGCCGGTGTGGTTCAGGTCCTCGCGCTTCAGGTAAAGCTGACAGTGGTATTTCTCGCTCATCCGCTTGGCGAAATAGAGGGGAGAGGGGCGCCCGACATAGTCTCTCAGCAATTGATGGTATTCTTTCTTGAATTCTTCCGACTGGATGATGGGCTCGTATGCCTGCTGTAGGTCGGTGACGCACTTATATAGGATCTCTGGCACGTAGGCTCCGCCAAACTTACCGAAGAATCCGTTTTTGTCTACTTGATATTTTCCCATAATTATATCGTTTATCTTATGCTCTCTCGTAGGAGTTTATGTATCAATATTACCTTGTTGATAGCCGGCGGTGTCAGTGTCGTAATGCCTCATAGAGTTGGTCGATGGCTGTGTCCGGGTCGCCGGTCTCACGGAGAAGGGTGACGAATTTGGATCCGATGATGGCTCCGGCGGCATGGGCTTGTGCGCTTTCGAGGGTCTGTTTGTTGGAGATACCGAATCCGATCATGCGCGGATGTTTCAAGTGCATGTTGTTGATGCGGTTGAAATAGGCGATCTTGGCATCTCCGAAGCTCTGCTGAGTACCGGTAGTAGAGGCAGAGCTGACCATATAGATAAAGCCGTCGGTGTTGTCGTCGATGAATCGGATGCGTTCCTCGCTTGTCTCCGGTGTGATCATCATGATCACCCGGATATCGTACTGGTCAGCAAGAGGTTTTATATCCTCGAGATAGTCCTTAAACGGCAAGTCGGGAATGATGCAGCCGCTGACCCCACACGCTACACAGCTCTTAAAGAAATTCTCGATGCCGTAGGCCATCACGACGTTAAGATAACCCATCAGCACGAGGGGGATGGTTACCTTGTCTTTTATGTCTTTAAGCTGTGAGAAAAGGAGCTTGAGGGTCATGCCGTTTTTAAGGGCGACGGTGCCGGCACTCTGAATGACGGGACCGTCAGCCAAGGGATCGGAGAAGGGTATGCCCACCTCGATCATGGAGATGCCCCTACGTTGTAGGGTGAGGATTACGTCGGCAGTCCCGTCGAGGGTAGGACATCCTGCGCAGAAATAGAGGGACAGTAGTTTACGGTCCTTTGTGTTGGCAAACAGTTGGTTGATCTTGTTCATAATGTAGTGACTGATATGGATGGTTGGCCTGATGAAGGTCGTAATATGGATAATGGTGATCGTCCCTGATCTGATCATCCTGTACGGGCAATCCGATGGGGGGCACGGACATCCACCCGAAACTTGTATGCTTATTCTCTTTATCTGGTCCGAGGGCAGTCTGTGGATAGTGGTCAGGCACGGAGCTTCTCCGTAAACCGTCTGAGTGCCTCCACATCCTTTATGCCGGGGACAGTCTCAAACCGTGAGTTGAGGTCAATGCCGATACATTGGGGATGCTCAAATTTGTGTATGCGGTCGATGTCTTCAGGCCCGATGCCGCCACTGAGGAGGAAAGGGGTATGCCCGTCATAGGCTTGAAGCATTTGCCAGTCGAATTTCTTGCCGCTTCCGCCATAGCTCTCGGTAGGAGTGTCAAAGAGGAAAAGATCGGCAACACCTTCGTAGGCTTTGGTCTGTAGCAGGTCGTCAGGCTTGGAGATGCTGAAAGCCTTAATCACTTTCAGACTGTGGTGGTTATCAGAAATGACGGCTCGTTTCAGGTGGTCGATCATTTCTGGGAGCTCGTGTCCGTGTAGCTGAACGTAGTCAAGCTGGTCGTTATGGATATGTGCGATGATGGCTTGTGGCGTCTCATCGACGAAGACGCCTACACGTTGGGGCTTTCGCATCACCATGCCATTACGTCGTGATGCCGTTGCAGTATTGGTCATGAGTTCAGTTTCTGGAACGGCCTTTTGTGCGTAGCGTGGGCTTTGGGGATAAAAGATGAATCCCAGGAAATCGATGTCAAGGGCTGCCACGGCACGGATGTTGTCAGCGTCACGCATGCCACATACTTTTATTTTCAGATTTCTGTTCATACTTTCAGTTGGTTGATGAAATGTAGGAGGGCTTCGCCTGGGTTCGTCTCTTTCATGAAATGTTCACCCATGAGAAAGCCGTTGAAACCGGCTTCGCGCAGTTCGCGAACAGTCTGGGGAGATGATATGCCGCTCTCTGATATCTTGCAGACGCCGGCCGGGAGTCGCTCTGCCAGTCGGAAACTGTTATGGACATCGGTCGTGAAGGTCCCGAGATCACGGTTGTTGATGCCGCAGACATCGGCATCAAGGTCTGCATAGTCAAGGTCGTGTTCATTGTGCATCTCCAGAAGTACCTCCATTCCCAGGTCATGGGCTGTCTTGATGAGATGTTTGCATTCTTCTATGGAGAGGACGGCGGCGATGAGCAGGACGGCGGAGGCACCGCACTGACGTGCCTGGAATAGCTGATACTCATCGACGATGAAATTCTTATAAAGAATGGGTATTGTCACGCCAATGGCGCGTGCTTCCTGGATGAACTCATCATAACCTCCAAAATAGTCTGTGTCGGTGAGGATGCTCATTGCCGTGGCACCGGCTTTCTGGTAGGCGGGAGCCACTTCGCGGACCTTGGCGTCCTGATGGATCCATCCTTTTGACGGTGACTTGCGCTTGAACTCGGCGATGATGCCGGTGTCGCTCTGCTGTAGTGCCTCACGAAGGCTGGGTAGCGAGGGGTGTTGCTGTATCGCCTCATTGACATAGACATAGAGCTCGCGGGCCGGGATGAAATGTTTTCGTTCTGCTATCTCCTGTCGCTTGTGAGCAACGATTTCTTCGAGTATATCCATTTGTATTATGTTTTGTATAGAGAGTGATATGATCAGACAGGTATTGCGCGTGCGTGATCGGTCAACTGTTCAGTTCTACAAATTTCTTGAATGTGCGTAGTGCCGCACCACTGTCAATCGACTCGCGTGCACTGTCGATACATTCTTCGAGGCTTTTCCGTCCTTTCTCCATCACCTGGATGCCGAAGGCTGCATTGGCGATGACGATGTTCTTCTGTGCCGGCAGGGCGGTGTTGTTGAGCACGGCATCGAATATCTCGGCAGCTTCTTCTTCCGTAGCTCCACCCTTGAGCTCTTCAGGACGGGCGATGTCAAAGCCCAGATCTTTGGGATGGAAGATGCGTTCATAGTTGTTGGTCGTCACCTTGAAGTCACCGGTCAGTGAGATCTCGTCATAGCCGTCAATGGAGTTGACGATGGCATAGTCGATGCCGATCTTCTGATACACCTGATGATAGAGTCGCATCTGGTCGAGGTTGGAGACGCCGAGCATCTGGCATTTGGGGCACGACGGGTTGACGATCGGGCCGAGGAGATTGAAGAAGGTGGGGAAGGGGAGTGCCTTGCGGATGGCGGCGACGAACTTCATGGCCTTGGCGAAGAGTTGGGCATGGAGGTAGACGATACCGCATTCGTTGATGGAACGGTTGAGCTTGTCGAGATCATCGGTAAACGTCACACCATGGTTCTTGATCACATTGGAGGCACCGCTGATGCTGGTTGCGGCATAGTTGCCGTGCTTGGCCACTTTATATCCGGCGCCGGCAATGACGAAACAGGAGGTTGTCGAGATATTGAAGGTGTTCTTACGGTCGCCTCCGGTGCCGACGACATCGATATAGCGGTCACAGTCAAGCAAGGCAGGAACGCCTGTCTCGAGAATGCCGTCGCGGAACCCCAATAGCTCGTCGACGGTGATGCCGCGCATCTGGATGGCCGTGAGCAGGGCACAGATCTCAGGATCGGGGAGCTCACCTTTTGTGATGGCGATAAGCAGATCTTTTGTTTCCTCACGTTGGAGCTCTTCATGATTGAGCAGGCGGTTGAATACTGATTTGATATCCATAATTTTTGTTTTAAGGGTTCTGTTATGAAAGAAGGCCTGTCGTAAGTTACGGCAGGCCTTCTTGTATTATGCAGACTGGAATATGCACACGGCTGGGTGACTCACGACTTTTTCAATCTTGAGCTATGCCACCACCATGCATTCATATATTGAGTCTTTGTCATATTCGTTATTGTATTGATTTGCTTGCAAAGATACAACTATTCTTTTAATCTGCAAGAAAAAAGCCTAAAATATTTAATTTTTGATTGCATTTTCTGCTTGGTTATATGGATTTTTGTAAACTCTACCTTATATTATGCAACAGAATGTCATGGAGCACCTCTTCCCGCCATAGAACTATTGTGGCTGCCGTGTCATACAATAAAAGGCGGGTATACAGCGTTTTTATAGTCGTATGAGGAATCGATGGATACTACTGATAGTGATGCTGATCAGCATTCTCCCGGTGGCGGGTCAGAGCTTCACCCTTCACGGTCGTGTGACGGATGAGGAAGGTCATGCTATAGAGTTTGCCTCTGTTAGCTGTGTCGCTCAGGGTAAGGCGACGATGACTTCCTTGAAGGGTGAATATCAGTTGAGGCTTCATTCGGCCGACAGTGTGGTGATCCGTTTCTCGATGATCGGTTATCGGACGAAGACGCGAGTGCTTCGTCGTCCGAAAGGGACGCAGACGCTGCAGGTGACGCTCTATGGTGATGCCACTTCGTTGGGAGAGGTGAGTGTGACGGGGCAGAAGATCCAGTCGGGACAGACACAGGAGATCACCACAGAGCATCTTACACAGATGCCGTCGGTCACAGGCAATGCCGTAGAGGAGCTGATCCAGAGCCAGGCAGGCGTGAGCACGCACTCGGAGCTTTCCTCACAATATAATGTCCGTGGCGGTGCATTCGATGAGAATGCGGTATATATCAACAATGTGGAGGTCTATCGTCCTTTCCTCGTTCGTAGTGGACAGCAGGAGGGGTTGTCCATCATCAATCCGGATATGGTGGATAAGATAGAGTTCTCCACCGGTGGCTTCGAGGCAAAATATGGTGATCGCATGTCGTCGGCATTGGGCATCACCTACCGGAAGCCCAAGCGGACGGAAGCCAGTATCAGCGCCTCGCTGCTTGGCGGATCAGCCTATCTGGGATTGAAGGCGCGCAATCTCACGTGGCAGAACTCGATTCGCTATAAGACTACGAAATATCTCCTTGGTACGTTTGACACCAACGGTGAATACCAGCCTAATTATCTCGATTACCAGACCTATCTGACCTATCAGCCCAACAAACGGTGGTCGATGGAGCTGATCGGAGATATCAGTGATAATCATTATAACTTTAAGCCGACCGACCGTGAGACGAAGTTCGGTACGATGGACAACGTGAAGTCGTTCCGTGTCTATTTCGACGGTCAGGAGCGGGACCGTTTCCTTACCTGCTTCGGTGCATTGAACATCACCCGTCATTTCGGCGATTCGACAAGTGTGTCGTTGCTGGCCTCGGCTTTCAATACGGATGAGCAGGAATGCTATGACATCCAGGGACAATATTGGCTCACGCAGACAGAGACCTCGGAGAATCTTGGTGTAGGTACTTATTTCCTGCATGCCCGCAACTATCTGAAAGGGCATGTCGAGAGCGTAAAGCTCATGGCCCGGCATATCACGAAGCATCACCGTCTGGAGGGAGGACTGACTTACCGGCTTGAACATATCGAAGAGAACTCGCGTGAATATGAACAACGTGACTCGGCAGGATATAACATCCCGTCGGCAACGCCGGATCTGCAGATGGTCTATGCTCTCCGCAGCAAGAACACGCTTGATGCCAACCGGCTGGAAGTGTATCTCCAAGACACGTGGCGTTTCCGTTCACGTGGCGGTCATACGCTGTTTACGCTTAATTACGGTTTGCGCTTTGCACGCTGGAGCTATACGGGAGAATCGATTCTGTCACCGCGTGTGGCGTTAGGCATCATACCGCCATTCAATCAGAATATTACGTTCCGCATGGCGACGGGACTCTACTATCAGGCTCCGTTCTTCAAGGAGTTGCGGGATACGTCGACGGTCAACGGCATGACGACAGTCACGCTCAACAAGCATATCCGCAGCCAACAGTCCATTCACTTCATCGCAGGAATGGATTATCGCTTCAATGTCGCCGGTCGCCCATTTAAGTTTACGGCTGAGGCTTACTATAAGGCCTTGTCGCATCTCATTCCTTATACGGTCAATAATGTGAAGGTGACGTATTATGGTGATAATGTGGCAACGGGTCATGTGGCCGGTTTGGATCTGAAGCTCTATGGAGAGTTTGTGCCGGGCACGGATTCCTGGCTCTCATTCTCCTTGATGGATGCCAAGATGCGGCTGAATGGTATGTCACTGCCTCTCCCTACCGACCAGCGTTATGCTGTCAATCTGTATTTCACTGACTACTTCCCAGGTACGAAGCGTTGGAAGATGAACCTGAAACTGTCGCTCGCCGATGGCCTTCCTTTCAATGTGCCACACAAGGAACTCAGTACCAGCTATTTCCGTGCACCGGCATATAAGCGTGCCGACATTGGTATGAGCTATCTGCTCTACGATCGTGAGAACAGTGGCCGGAAGACATCTTTGCGCACGGTGTGGCTCGGTATCGACTGCCTTAATCTTTTCGGCATTTCCAACGTCAATTCGTATTATTGGATTACCGATGTGAGCAATCAGCAGTATGCCGTTCCGAATTATCTTACAGGCAGACAAATCAATTTCAGAGTGAGACTGTCCTTCTGAAAGGTGTGGCATGAGTCGTAAACTTGTCCGTCAGTCTTGCACAATATCTGATATTTATTTTGTTTGAAGTCCGTCAATTTCACGTTGTGAATTAGTCGCATGGAAGATATCCATGCAATAACGGCCATTTTGATTCCAAAATGGCCGTTATTGCAACTCTCAGAGTATCAGTAAGTTGTGTTATGGGTGAAAATACCGGAATTTAGCGTTTTTTATCTGGTATGTTTCTTATAATCAATGATTTATGTTTTTTTCTCGTTTGATGATTCGTGCTCCGCAATAGGAAGGCCTGTGAGGCGTTGGATGAGTCCTGACAAGCTATTCCTTGCCTGGGTCTTCGTCATTCAGCATACTTTTGATTTCTTCCAAATTACCATCGTTTTTGGCAGGCTCTATCCTCAGCAGCCTGCAGAGTAGGGGATAGACATCAACGTTCTTGAAGTGTGGAAGAGCGATGTGACGGAAATCCGGGCCTACCGCGCGGAAGATGGCATGCATGTCCATATAGGTGGGGTCGAATCCGTGATTGCCGCCGGCTGTGATACTGTCATGGTAGACTACCCATCCTAGCTGGGGATCGACGATGACATCTCCTTCGCGGTCGTTTGTTCCATAGTGAAGGTAGGCCGGCACCTCCTCTCGTTTCCATACCCGGATATGCGGGACATTTCTCAGATTGTTGATCACGGAGTCGGTGCAGCCGGGAGTGACAAAGAGGTTGGCAGGCATGTTGCCTTTCATATCGCGTATCCAGTCCTTCTTAAGATAGGGGATGATGTCCACCTTATGCGTCTGAGGGATCCACGACATGCCATGGTCACTGAGGACTATGAGGTTGACGTCCTTGCCAATGGGCAGTTGTTGTATCTTCTGATAAAGTGCTTCGAGCAGCGAGTCCATCTGGCAGACGGCCTGTTGTGTCTGTGGAGCCTGCGGACCATAGCGGTGCCCGTTGGCATCGGGCTGCTCCATATAGGCCATGATGAGGTCGGGGCGCTGCCGCTCGCTCAGTTTGAGTTGGGCTAGGATAAGGTCGGTCCGCTGCTCATAGGTGAGGTGTGGCTTGGCATCGTATAGATAATAGGTGTCGGGGTGGGTGTTGCAGACAGCGACGTCCGATCCCGGCCAATAGAATACGGCGGTGCGCAGCCCTTGTTTCTGGGCTGTCACCCATATTGGTTCTCCACCGTAGAAGACAGGATCCATTTTTGTGTCGGGATCGCCCAGGGAGAAGCGGCGTCCTGTCGTAGGATCGAAGAAGTCATTGGCTACGATGCCGTGATGGTCGGGATACAGGCCTGTTGCCAGCGTGTAGTGGTTGGGAAAGGTCTTGGAGGGATAGGAGGGGATGAGCCCTGACGCTACGCCCTCCTGTGCCATGCGGTCGAAAAACGGGGTGTGATACCATTGCGGATAGTCCCAGCGGCAGCCGTCAAGGGAAATGACGATGGTGATGTGCCGTGCCGATGCTGGCAATAGGATGACCGACAGCAGGAGGGTCAGGATAATGCGAAGCCGTTTCTTCATTCTTTAAGTAAGATATTCGTGTTTGTTGGCAGACCGTCAGTCCTCTTTCGTCGCCGTGTCCTTTCTGGCTTTGGCCTCGGCTGCGATCTTGCGGATATGGTCTACATGTGCGATGGATCGCTTATGCGCGTAGCGTATCTGATAGCGGTAGACGATGCAGGTGCAGATGAAGTAGACGAAGGTCTGTATCCACATCCATTGATATTCTGGTGCGATGTCTTCCAGACTGCCGCCCATGCTCGAGATTCTCAGGAAGCCGCGCACGCCCATCGTGGAAGGGAAGATGTAGGCCACATATTTCCATACCGTGGGGAGGTTGCTCTCCGGCCAGCTGATGCCGCTGAGGAACAGGAGGGGCAGGGATGTGAAGATGACGAGCAGCATCACATTCTCGCGGTGATGCACCAGGCAGGAGCAGGCCATGGCGAAGAATGTGGTGGCAAGGACGTAAGCGAAGAGGAAGGGGAAGAACACCTGTGGATGGTTGAGAGCCGTGAATCCGAAGATCCTCGGTACTACTAGTCCAAGATAGGTTCCGATGACAAGATAGACGAGGATGTAGCACAGTGATTTTCCCAATACGATGCGGAGTATGCCGTTATAGTGTCGGCTGATGGGCACGAGGTCTTCGTAGCGGTTATTCTCCCGGGCCGTTCCGGCTGCCATTCCTACTCCGAGCAGTAGTGTCTGGTGCAGGATAAGCATCAGCACAGCTGGGAGGATGGCATTGCCATAACCGCCGGTCGTATTGAACATCATTTCCGAATGTATGTGCAAGGGCTCTACCGTGAGTTGGTCTTCCCTGTCGGTGACGTTCGTCGAGCGTGCTATCTGGATCGTTGAGCTCATGTCTGCCGCTACGGCCAGAGTGGCTTGGTAGATGGCCTTATAAGCAAGCATCAGCACCATGTCGCAGTAGACACTCACATGTCCCTGCTCCTGTCGGTAGACGTGTCGCTCGAATCCGCTTGGGATGAAGATGATGCCCCGCACTTCCTGCTTGCCAATCAGTTGGCGTGCCTCTTCCAGTGAGTTACTGTGGAATGCCACTTTCACGTCAGGGGTGGCGTCGACATTGCGGATATATTCGCGGCTCATCTGACTGTGGTCCATGTCCACTACCGTGACGGGAACGTCACGGAGCACCTCATTGTTGTAGATCCACGAGTAGAGCAGTGGATAAGCCAGAGGAATGAGTACGAAGAAGATGAGCACGGCCTCGTCGCGCTTCAGTGAGAGGAGCTCTTTACGCAGGATATAGAGTGTGTCGCTCCCTCCCTCCCGGATCTGTTGTATCAGGCTTATCTTTCGCATTATGGTAAGTATTGGTAGTGCAGCATCTCCTGCTTCAGGCGGCGGAGCATGAGCAGGGGAAGGACTGCGAAGATGATCAGGGCTGCGATATATGGCCAGGCGTAGCTGAGCGGGAAGCCGTGGAAGATGCAGCGCTGGTAGATGATGATGTAGTGGCGCAGGGGGAAGAGCAGCGACATCGATCGCAGCATGGGATCCATTGTCTCTACGGGGAAGGTGGCACCACACATGGAGAAACTTACGACTGCCCATAGAGAGCAGACGCTCATCGACATACGGAGGCTCGCGATGAGTCCGGAGACGAATATGCCGAAGCCCTGACAGGCGAGCACACTCAGTATGCCAAGGAGAAGGATGGGCACAATGCCGCCGGGATGGGGGAAGTCAAGCGTTCCGTAAATATAGAATTCAAAGCCGAGGAAAACGGTGATGAACATGATGGTATGGGGCAGTAGCTTACCGAAGAGTGCGATATACATGTTGCCGCCCGCCATCTGTATCCATTCGTGAGCACGGTTGAATTTCACCTCTGTCCAGATAGCGTATGGGACGAGAAGGAAAACGAAGAGCATCAGCACGCCTGGGATGACGAAGGTGCTCAGGTAGATGTTGTAGCTGCCGTAGGGGTTGCCCACCATGTGCAGGTCAACGGTGATGGGTTGAAGGTTGTTCTTGATCTGCTCTTCCGACAGGCCGAGGGCGGCGAGCTTCGTCACGCCTACGGCGGCTGCAGCAAGGGTCGTCGCTGTCTTCATGTCGCGGAAAGTCAAGGATCCGGCGGCCAGCGGCACATTGTTATAATAGAAGGAGATGTTGGGTCCGCGGTTGGCCAGTAGCTGATCGGTCGTTCCGCTGGGGATATAGAGGAAACCGTAGATCTTATTCTGCTGGCAGGCCTGCCGTGCCTCGTTTACGCTGTTGTAATGCGCCACGACGTGGGATGTCTGCATCATGTCGAGCTCTCTTTCGAGATTACGGCTCAGGGCAGTATGGTCCAGATCGACAATGCCCACAGGCAGATCGGTCGGCACACCCTCGTGCATCAGTGAGGTGAAGAAGATCACCACGAGCACGGGGAAGGGCAGAATGCAGAATCTGTAGATCGTGCTGTGCCACATGATGCGGCACTCACGCAGGGCAATATGGTAGATGCGCTCTAACACTATATGAAATCAATAATTATATTTCGTGGCAGCCTGTTCCTTATCAGGGCCGGCTGTCATTATCTCTTTGCCGGCTCTCCGTCGCCGATGATCAGTGTCATGCCGGGGCGTAGTCCTTCGATCTTTGTGACCGGCCGCCCCTTCACCTCCAATGTTTTCACATCGTACTGGCCGGAACTCTTTGTGGCCTTCCATACGGCGTAGGATCCTTGATCTTTGATATAGTATATTTTCAGTTTCAGCTTCTTGTCGAACGCCGGAGAGTATGCGGTGATCTCATCACCTACTTTCATTCCATGAAGTTGGTCCTCGCGGATATTGAACACGCCCCAAATGTTTTTCAGGATGTCGATGCTCATGATGGGTGATCCTATGCCGACAAGCTCGCCTTCGAGCGGATAGATGTCGCTCACCTCACCTTCTACAGGTGAGATCTGTACGGTCTCTTTCAGAAGGCTCTTTACTACGTTGACACTCTGCCGGGCAGCCTGTGCCTGTTTGGCGGCAGCCAGCTTCTCTTCGGAGCGTGCGCCCTCCTGTGCCAGTCTCCATTGCGACTTTGCAGCCTCGGCCTGTGCGGAGGCCACATCGAAGGCAGCCTTGGCTTCATCGCGTTTCTGCTCGCTCATCACGCCTTCGTCGAAGAGGGTCTGCATGCGGTTATAGGTCTTTTGAGCGATGGTGCGGGCTGCCAGTGCCTGACGGTAAACTTCATAGGCCGAGCGGATGGTTTCCTTGCGCGCGCCCTTTTGTGCCAGTTCGCTCATGGCGGAGGCGGCGTCTCCTGTGGCTTGCGCCACCTTCTCCTGTGCGTCGACCTCAGGTGCCTCGAGGATGGCAAGCGTGTCGCCCACATGAACATAATCGCCCTCTTTGACACAGATCCTCACCACGCGCGATGGAATTTTCGAGCTTACGCGGTAGCTGTCGGCCTCTACTTCTCCCTGGATGATTTCCGGACTGTTGCCCATGAAGAAATATCCGAGGAGTCCTACGATGATTACTACGGCTGCAAACGCTGCTACAGCCAGTAGTATGTTGTTATGCTGTTGTTTCCTTGACATAGCTGAAGGTTGTTGAAGTCTTCTTTATCTTAATGTTCCTAATGCTTTTTGCAATGCCACCTGTGCGATTCTCAGATCCACCTGTGCGTCGATCACGTCGGCCCTGGCCTGTTGCCAGGCGGTCTGTGCAGCCATCACGTCGGTAACTTGCATGACGCCTTCTCGGAAGCCGATGTTAGCCGAGCGGAGGTTCTCGTTGGCCGAGGTGAGATTGCTGTCAGCCATTTGCATGCGCTTCTCCGCTTCGCGGCATTTGAAGCGCGCCTGCGATATCTGGAGTCTGATTTTCTCTTCTGTATCGGCGATGGTCAGTCGGGCGATGGCAGCCTGTGTCTTGGCGCTCTTTATCCGGCTGGTGCCTTCAAACCAGTTCCATACGGGTACGGCGACAGTCACGCCGATATTCCACATGCCGGAGAACTTGCGCTCGAATCCGTTAAAGAGGTTGGGGTTGCTGATAGCGTACCCTCCGATGGCGAACACCTTGGGCAGGAAAGCGGCCCGTGTGAGGTTCACCTTCTGATCCAGGAGGGCGGCGGTGTTTTCCAAGAGACGTATCTCGGGGCGCCCGGCGGCGATGGAGTCATTGTCCGTGATGTCTTCCTCGGGGATGTGCGTGGGTGCCAAGGCGTTCTCGGCCTCGTCGGCAAGCGTGATGTCTTCTTCAAGAGGGAGGCCGCAGAGCTGGCAGAGCAGCATCTTTGACAGGCTCAGCCCATTTTCCACTTGCACGATCTGCATGTCAGCCTGATTCACCTTTACGGCTACTTTCAGTCCGTCAGCCCGTGTGGCTATGCCTTGCCGGATCATTTTCTTCACGTCGGTGTCGAGCTTTTTCACCAGATCGCGGTAGCTCTCTGCAAGCCGTTGCTTCTGTCGGAGCGATACGGTGGTCCAATAGGCGTTGTCGATGGCATAGAGGGTCGTCTGGTGCTGCAGGTCGACGGTGTTGTCGGCCATCGTCTGTCGGATGTCGGCGATCTTGTTTTCCGCGATGATGGCGCCACCCATATAGATAGGCTGGCGTATCTCGGCTGCACCGAAGAAGATATTGCGTGTGTCGGTGCGGAAGGCATCGTTGATCTGCTGTCCGAGCTGGTTGCCTATCTGGGTTATCGGTCCGCTGAGCTGTCCGAGCTGTTGGCTGATGCTGGCGGCCTGTTCCTGTGTGAGCAGGCCGTTCTGTACCATCGAAGTGACGGTATTGGTAAGCCCGCTTACCGTGTTCGTACCGAGATTGGCAAAGGCCGCCTTCTGGTCTTTGTCCAGCAGCGATATCTCTTTGGAGGTCCAGGTATAGTTGGCCACCACGTCTACCTTTGGCAGATAGTTCGTGCGGGCCGCCTTCTTGGCATAGGCGGCGTCCTGTTGTCCCAGCTTGCGGGCCTTTAATTCCTTATTGTTCTGAAGCGCCAGATTTCTGCACTCCTCCAGTGTCAGCGTACGTTGTGCGCTGACCGGAGCGAAGCCCCCACAGAGCAGTATGCCCAGTGCGAGAGTGGGGAGGGATGTGATATGGATGCTCATAGACTCTTGTTTATGATCTACGTTGAGTTGGTCTCGGACGTCTCTTCTCTGACGGGGGAGAGGCGTCCGGCCTGTTTGCTTATTTGAACGAGAAGGAGCGGCTGCCTATCATGTTGCCGTCGGCAAAGACGCTGACGACATAGGTGCCGGCAGTGAGGGCTTGGGTGACAGGCAGATAGAGCGTGACGGGAGTCTCCTGACCTCCGTATTCAATGGTACGCTTCATGGAGCAGCTGATGCTCTTGTTCTCATAGTTGAACGAGCCGCCGTTGCCAAGGGTCGATCCCGTAGGCGATGTGATGCGTACATATACGGTCTTTGTACCTGTCTTGGCCGTCACGTTCTTGGCGATGTTGAAGCTTACTTGGATGTTGCGGGCCTTGCTTACCTTGTTCTTGGCCTTGTTGCGCTTGTCGAGCAGTGACATCGACAGTCCGTTGGCGTCGAGCTGTGAGGCGATGGCTACCTGTTCGGAGAGCGATGCTTTCTCAGAGTTCAGGCCCTCGATCTGTCGGTTGGCAGCCTCATACTGGCCACGGATACGGGTGTTCTCAGCCGTCAGGTTCTGGTTCAGTCGGTTGAGCGAGTCGATCTCGAGCACGTAGTTGCGGAGGACGGCACGCACGGTGGCGAGCTCTCTCTTCAGGCGGGCGATCTCTTTGGCATCGGTGCTTTTCGTATTGCGCAATTCTTCGAGCAGGCGTTGCGTTTTCTCTTGCTCGGAGGTGAGCTGGGCGATGATGGAGTCGTTGTTGATCTGCGTCTTCATCTCGCTGTATTGATTGGCGAATTGCTGATATTCATTCTCCATTTCCTTCTTGTCGATGGCTGCCAGTTGTGCCATGTCTTCGTTTTGCTGCTTCTGCTTGTTGAGGCTGAGGGAGAGCCATACGACACCACCTGCAAGGAGCAGGATGAGGATGATTACGGGTATGAGAATCTTTTTGTTCATGTCTGAAAGTGTTTCTGTTCGTCTCTTTTTTAAAATAATACTGCAAATTTAGCTTTTTATTCTTAAGACAAAGGTATAAAATATATTATCATTTCTTTATTCTATTAAAAATAAATAATTTTATGGTCTTTTTGAACAACGTCTGCTGAAAAGCTGTACCTTTAAGTCCCCTAAATAAAAGCCTGGACTATGAGAAATGACAATATGCTTTATAGGATCTACGATCTGTATGCCGATGGTTTTCGGCACATGACCGTCGGAAAGACATTGTGGGTGGTGATCATTGTCAAGCTGGTCATCATCTTTCTGGTCCTGAAGCTCTTCTTTTTCCCCGATTTTATCAAGTCAAACGCTCAGAAGGGTAAGGAGGCTGATTTCGTAGAACAGCAGATCACCTCTCGTGGGCAATGACTTTGCCTTGGCGGCAATGCCGCTTGATGATGCGACGGCATGGACAATGTCGGAAGGGGGAGGGCGCTCAAAGGTAAGGCGGGCAGGATTTATGGCACCGAGAAACCTTATTGCAAAACAATTAGCCAACAGACAATAATCAATTTAAAATATCAACTGTTATGAGTCAAATGTTATTAGACATTTCTACAGGAACTGTAGACTGGTCACGTGCGCAGTTTGCCTTGACGGCGATCTACCACTGGCTTTTTGTTCCTCTGACACTTGGCCTCGCCGTGATCATGGGCATTGCCGAGACTTGTTATTACCGTACGCGCAAGGTGTTCTGGAAGGACGTGGCGCGTTTCTGGCAGCGTCTGTTCGGTGTCAATTTTGCCATGGGTGTAGCAACGGGTATCATTCTCGAGTTTGAGTTCGGAACCAACTGGTCGAATTATTCCTGGTTCGTAGGCGATATCTTTGGCGCGCCGTTGGCCGTCGAGGGTGTTGTGGCCTTTTTCATGGAGTCGACCTTCGTTGCCGTGATGTTCTTTGGTTGGAAGAAGGTGAGTCCGGGCTTCCACCTCGCGTCTACGTGGCTGACGGGTCTGGGTGCTACGATCTCTGCCTGGTGGATCCTTGTGGCCAATGCCTGGATGCAGTATCCTATAGGATGTACGTTCAATCCCGATACGATGCGCAATGAGATGACTTCGTTCGCCGACGTGGCCCTCTCACCTTTTGCAGTTGATAAGTTTCTTCATACGGTCACCTCGTCTTGGATCATCGGAGCCGTGTTCTGTGTAGGTGTGAGTTGCTGGTATCTGCTTCGTAAGCGCGAGCAGAAACTCGCCAGACAGAGCATCAAGATTGCGTCCGTCGTCGGCATCTGTGCGTCGCTGCTCGCGTTCCACACGGGTGACAACTCTGCTTATATGGTCAGCAAGGTACAGCCGATGAAGCTCGCCGCCATGGAGGCTCTTTACAATGGCGGCCCCGATCAGGCACTGACGGGTATCGCGCTTGTCGATCCTTTCCGTCAGCCCGACTATGTGAACCAGCAGGAGCCGCCGTTCCGTCTGGCCATCCCCTATGGCCTGTCCGTCCTTGCCACGCGTCAGCTTCACGGTTATGTGCCGGGAGTGAACGATCTGCTGAAGGGCTATGCGAAGCCTGACGGCACGCGCGAGCTGTCCGTAGAGGAGAAGATCGCAAGGGGAAAGAAGGCTATCACCGCCCTTACGGCTTACCGTAAGGCTAAGAGTGAGAAGGACGAGGTCAGTGCCGCCAAGTATCTGCCGGTGCTGAAGGCGAACATGCCTTACTTCGGTTATGGCTATGTGAAGGATCCCCACAGTGTGGTGCCGCCTATCAATATCACTTTCTGGGCCTTCCGTACGATGGTGGGTCTTGGCACTTTCTTCATCCTTTTCTTCCTTGTCATGGGCTTTGTGGCCTGGCGTAAGGATATAACCCATCCGAAGTTGCGGCTGCTGCACATCCTCGCACTTGTCTGCATTCCACTGGCCTACCTGGCCAGTGAGTCGGGATGGGTGCTGGCGGAGATGGGTCGTCAGCCCTGGACCATTCAGGATATGCTGCCCACATGGGTGGCAGTGTCTGACGTGCAGGCCGGCTCGGTGGCTCTCACGTTCTTCCTTTTCCTTGTCCTTTTCACGGTTATGCTCGCTGTAGAGATCAGCATCCTCTGCAAGCAGATCAAGAAAGGTCCTGAATACACAGAAGTAGAAATTTCAAAAGAGTGACAATTATGACTTACAGTTTTCTGCAACAATATTGGTGGTTCCTGATCTCTTTGTTAGGAGCCTTGCTGGTGTTCCTGCTTTTCGTGCAGGGTACCAATGCCATGATCTTCCGGCTTGGTAAGGATGCCGCATCACGTCGTGTGGTGCTCAACTCCACAGGCCGTAAGTGGGAGATCACGTTCACGACACTGGTCACCTTCGGTGGTGCCTTCTTCGCCTCGTTCCCGCTTTTCTACAGCACGAGCTTTGGTGGTGCCTATTGGCTTTGGATGATCATCTTGTTCTCTTTCGTGCTTCAGGCAGTGAGCTATGAGTTCCAGAACAAGCTCGGCAACTTCCTTGGCCCGAAGACCTTTCAGGTGTGCCTGGTCATCAATGGCATTGTCGGCCCGGTGCTGCTGGGCGCTGCGGTAGCCACATTCTTCAATGGCAGCAACTTCGAGATCATGAAGGACACGATGCTTGATGCCGCTCATCCGGCAGTGATCTCCCGTTGGGCTAACGCCTCCAACGGCCTCGATGCCTTGCTCGATGTCTGGAATCTAGTACTTGGCGTTGCCGTCTTCTTCCTGGCTTGCGTGCTGGGCTCTCTCTATGAGATCAATAATGTCGATGACGATCAGATCCGCACGAATGCTCGCCGGCAGCTGCTGTTCAACACGGTGTTTTTCCTCGTGTTCTTCCTGGCCTTTTTCATCCGCACGCTTCTCAAGGACGGCTATGCCGTTGATCCGGCTACAGGCGTTGTCTTTATGGAGCCGATGAAGTATCTGCACAATCTGCTCGACATGTGGTATTTGCTCGTGCTTATCATCGTAGGCGTGGTGCTTCTCCTTTGGGGCATCATTTTCACCCTCTGCACGAAGACATGGATGCACGGCATCTGGCCCGCCGGCTTCGGTGTCGTCTTTGTCGTGTTGGCACTCCTCCTGTGTGTGGGCTGGGGCAATACGGCTTATTATCCGTCCAATGCCGACCTGCAGTCATCGCTGACTATCAGCAACAGCTGCTCGTCAGAGTTCACGCTGCGTACGATGGCCTACGTGAGCATCCTCGTTCCCTTTGTCCTGGCTTATATCTGGTATGTATGGTATAAGATGGACCGTAAGAAGATCACCCGGGAGGAGATCGCTCAAGATGAGGCGTATTAAATCTTAGGAGAAAGGCAGATGTATAGAATAGTTCTGTTCTTGCTTAGTCTGTTGCCGGTGACCGCACTGGCGCAGACTGATGGCGACAAGACGGCTGGCGGCGGCTCTGCTGACGCCAACCGCTTCGCTGTCGTCGCTACCGACTCGTCGGCTGTGCGCCACCAGGTGCTTCTGGAGACGACGATGGGCGATGTCGTGGTGGAGCTGTACAATGAAACCCCTAAGCACCGGGACAATTTCCTGAAACTGGTGAGGGAAGGCTATTACGACGGTAACCTCTGGCACCGTGTCATCGCACAGTTTATGATTCAGACGGGCGATTCCACCACGCGCCATGCCGGTCCGGGGACGGCCGTGGGCGATTATGATCCCGGCTACACCCTTCCGGCAGAGATCGTCTTTCCAAAATATTTCCATAAGAAAGGAGCGTTGGCGGCAGCACGCGAGGGGGACACGACGAACCCGGAGCGTCGCTCGTCAGGCAGCCAGTTCTATATTGTGGTCGGCCAGGTGTTCACGCCCGGCGGCCTAGACCGGGCGCAGGACCGGCTTAACGCGCAGACGGACGGCAAGGTGCAGCTGACTCCTGAGATACGCGAGTATTATCAGTTGCGTGGCGGCACGCCGCATCTCGACGGCCAATACACGGTCTTTGGCGAGGTAGTGAAAGGAATGGATGTGGTGAGCGACATCGATTTTGTGGAGACCGACGGCAATGACCGTCCCTTGCAGGATGTGAGGATTGTCAAGGCTGTGGTCATCAAATAGAGGGGTAGGGAGTCTTTGCCGTGGAGAGGGACGCACGGGCGTCGCGCCTGCGGCAAGGATAAGCCGGCCTTAAAAATGATTGCGGGTATTGAGTGGATGTCAGTCAGCACTCAATACCCGCATATTTTGTTTTTCGATGATTAGATGGCTGTGTCTTTCCCACTGCGTTTTGAGCGGTGGTAGCTGCGGTATTCGTCAAGTGGGATCTCCACGTTAGGCTCTGTCAGCTCTCCCTCCCGCGGCAGGAGGAACTGGGTGTATCGGATGTTCAGTCCGCGTTCCATCCACATGTGCTCGTAGTAGGTCTGGATGGTCAGGATCTTGGGATCGATGCCTTCTATCTGCGTATGGTAGAGATCGTCGGTACGGCAGACCAGGGGCAGGTGGTTGACGTCCACCACATAACCGGTATAGGTGAACAGGAAGTTGGAGTCGGTCTTCAGGTGCACCTTGCCGCCATCAGTCAGGAAGTGACGGTAGCGCTCGAGGAAATATGTGGAGGAGAGGCGCTTGCGCGGATTCTTCATCTGCGGGTCACTGAACGTGAGCCAGATCTCCTGCACCTCATCCTGAGCGAAGAAGCGGTCAATGATCTCGATGTTGGTACGGAGGAAGGCTACGTTGGACAGTCCTTCTTCCAGTGCCTGCTTGGCACCGGTGTACATGCGGGCTCCCTTGATGTCGACACCCACGAAGTTGATGTCCGGATAGAGGCGGGCCAGACCGACGGTGTACTCGCCCTTGCCACAGCCGAGCTCCAGGATGATGGGATTGGAGTTGTGGAAATAGGCGTCGCGCCAATGCCCTTGCATGGCGAACGGTTCGTGGCTGATGACACTAAACGGATATTGGAACACATTGGGGAATGTCTCCATTTCAGCGAACTTGGCTAACTTTCCTTTGCTCATAGCTTTTATCTTTTCGTGCAAAGTTAATCTAAAAGGGCGGATTTTCCAAATTTTTACTGTTCATCCTTGCCTTTTTGAAGGGAATGTCTTAATTTTGTGAGAAACGAATTACTTATGATTCAGCGGAATAGCAGACAGGGCTGGACGCCCGACGCCTCACAGTTGCAGGTGATCAATGCGCCTGCAGGATGCCATCTCGTGCTCGCTCCTCCGGGCTGTGGCAAGACACAGATCCTGACGGAGAGGATTCGAAAGGCTCACGAGGAAGGAGTGGCTTATGAGGACATGCTGTGTCTGACCTTTACCAACAGGGCGGCACGCAGCATGAGGGACCGTATCACGCAGGCCATCAGCGACCCGGAGGTGGGACGGCTCTATGTGGGTAACGTGCACCGTTTTTGCAGTAAGTTCCTTTTTGAGCAGGGCATCGTCTCTGCCGAGACCTCAATCATCGATGATGACGATGCTGTGAGCATCCTCGCCCGTTATCTTAATGAGGACGAGCTGAAGGTGCAAGGCGATTACAAGCGTAAGTCAGTCTATCAGCAGATCATGTTCTTCTCTCATCTGATGAGCCAGATAGAGCACGGCCATGCCAAGGGATTGCGCATGCACCCTGAGTCGCTGACATCGGAGGATGTCGCGGCGTTGCGGTATATCTGCAAGGTGGAGGGCGTGGCGTTCACGCGCGAGAAGCTGCTGGACGTGTATGGCCATGTGGACTATTATCGCGATGCCACCCGTATGGATGGCTATCAGGCCGGCATGCGCCGGTCGATCGACAATCTGCTCTACAAGATGCGCTATGCCCATGCCTATGCGGCCTATAAGCGTCAGAACCGGCTTGTCGACTTTGAGGACCTGCTCCTGTTCACTTACGATTGGTTGCGGAGTAACGCTCATGCGACCTACAAGTGGATGCAGGTGGATGAGGTGCAGGACCTCAATCCCTTGCAGTTGGCTCTCATCGACCTGTTGACAGGCGTCACGGAAAGGGAGGCAGGGACATTGCCGGAAGACGCCCATCTCATGTATCTGGGCGACTACCAGCAAGCTATCTTCTCTTTCATGGGGGCAAAGCAGAATATGCTCGAAGTGCTGGCCAGACGCTGTGCCGGGAATATCCATCACTTGAGCGTCAACCACCGTTCGCCCAGCTATCTGCTGGATGTGTATAATACGTATGCGGAGAGGCAGTTGGGCATTGATCCCCGGCTCTTGCCGTCGCCCGACAATGTGGTCGCGAAGACAGGAGGGGAGCTGACGCTGCTGGCCTGCGACACCGAGGTGGCCGAGCAGCGGGAGGTGGCCCTGCTGGCCCGCGACTTGTATCAGCGTTACCCAGGAGAGACGACGGCTGTCATCGTCACCTCCAACAGGGACGCCGATACGCTGAGCGGGACGCTCGCGCAGTTGGCCCTGCCTCATTTCAAGGTATCGGGTGTCGACCTCTTCTCCACACCCGATATGAAACTCTTGCTGGCCCATTTTAACGTCCTCGACAACGATCTCAATTTCATGGCGTGGTCAAGGCTGCTCCGTGGAGTGAGGGCCTGCTCCTCGTATGCCGTTGCGAGGGACCTGGTGCGCAAGCTTCTCGTCAGGGGGATGACGCCTGCCGACTTCCTGTACGATGCCCCCACTTATGTCCAGCGCTTCGCGACAGAATATGCGGAACGGGAAATGGTGATCTTCGACACGGAGACGACAGGACTGGATGTGACGCAGGACGACATTCTGCAGATCGCCGCCGTGAAGGTCAAAGGCGGTGTTGTCGTTCCCGGCTCACAGTTCTCTGTGTATATGGAGACCGACCGCCCCATCCCGGAGATGTTGGGCGACATCGTCAATCCTATCATAGAGGAACGGAAGCATCAGCGGCTCGTGTCACATCAGGAGGGGCTGAGAGCCTTTCTGGACTATTCCCGCGGCTGTGTCTTACTTGGCCACAATACCGATTACGATTATAACATCATGGCTTTTAATGTGGCCCGTTATCTGCCCGGGGAGGACTGGGTGGCGGCGCATCCCTCTTATCTTGACTCTCTGAAACTGGCTCGCCTGCTCGTGCCGGGGTTGAGCAACTATAAGCTGAAGCATCTGCTCGACGTGCTGCATCTCGAAGGCGAGAATTCCCACTTGGCCGATGCTGATGTGGACGCCACGCGCAGCCTTGTAGGGTATCTCTACCGCAAGGCTGTGGAGATCATTCCCCGGCAGGTAGAGTTCGTCAATGAACCGCTGCGACAGAAACAGCTGAAGAAGTTGCGTGACCAGTATGCCGGCCTTTACCGGCAGTGGAAGGAGCGGATGTACAGGGTACGGACGGAAGGCAGCCGGCCGGAGACCCTCCTCTCGGATGCATTGCGTCAGGTCCACGATAGTATGGTGGAGGCAGGATGGATCGGAAGGATCGACAAGCTGGAATATTTCCTCCGGTTCCTCGACAATGATCTGATCGGAGAGATGGCCGAGCCGACACTGGCACAGCAGATGAGTGCCCATCTTGTGGAGATCAGCACGCTGAAGGAGGCGGATCTCTGTGGGAGCAGCACCGTGAACGACAGGATCTTTGTCACGACGGTGCATAAGGCCAAGGGATTGGAGTTCGATCACGTGATCGTCTACGATGCTTGCGACGGCCGTTATCCTAATTACTTTGATAAGGGACAGCCCGACAGGGAGAGCGAGGATGCCCGACTCTTCTATGTCGCCATCTCACGGGCCAAGAGACGCCTGACCATTGCTTATAGCCTGAGCCGGACGACGTGGAACGGATTGAGGCAGCCCAGGCAGCTCACGCCGTTCATGGCCTCTATCAAGGGATTCTTCCAGTCGCTTTCATAAGGCAGGGCTTTCAATATGATCTTTTAGAGTAGCATATAGATTCTTTTTTTTCATTATAGATATAATCACGTGCAATGCAGACTAATATATTTTAAATATCCGGGAAAGATTATTTGGTTTCCGAAACTCGTTATATTTTTGTCTCAGCATTCAGGATGTTTTGACACGAGGCCTATGGAGTAGGCTCATTTTAATGACTTAATTTATGGAAATAAATAATCGGTTGAAATCTGTTCTGACAGCCGAATCCTCAGTTCTCAATAAGGAGTCTCTGATGCTTGTTCTTGGAGGTTAGGCGCGTCGTGTAGCGCCGCGAGGTTCCTGTGCCCCGTCAAGAAGTGGTCAAGTCTGCGTTGCTCGGCTGTTTGTAACCGTGCGTGTTCTGTAAGCTGCGGTCAGGCTTGCCCCGTCTTCAAGGACTTGTAGATTAGGAAATATTGAAACATAAAATGTAAAGCGGACCAAAATGATGTTTTGGCCCGTCCATTCCTCGATTATGATCATTGGCTCCGAAGCATCATTGCCACGACGTTTTCAATGTGTGTAAGGAATGATGCTTCGGGGCTTATCACTTTTTCTGATGAGTATCACCCAGCGGCTTATTCGTCTTCATTCTGCTCAACAGCCCGTGCCTCCTTAAATTTCTCTTTCATTGTCGGGTTGTTGTATGTAAGTTTCTTTATCGTCAGTCCGTCAGCCTTGTCGTTGGCCAGACGAAGATTGCGCTCCGATCCTACCAAGGCCTCCTTTATCTTTTGCAGGTGAGTGATCGACTTGTCTATCTCGTCGATAGCCGTCTTGAACTTCTCGCTCGCAAGGCGGTAGTTGTTGGCAAACTTCTCCTTGAAGTCGTTGAGGCGGCTCTCAAAGTTAGTCACATCTACCGACTGACTACGCGCGATGGCCAGCTCACGCTGATATTCTATGCTCTTCTTTGATGTCTGCACCAGCAGCGTTATCAGCGGAATGAAGAACTGGGGGCGTATGACGTACATCTTCGGATAGCGGTGCGACATGTCTACGATGCCCGTGTTGTACAGCTCGCTTTCAGGTTCGAGCATCGACACAAGTACGGCAAACTCGCATTTCTTGGCTCTGCGGTCGTCATCGAGTTTTTTCAGGAAGTCTTCGTTCTTATGTTTGGTCGCTGTCTGATCCATTTCGTTTTTCATCTCGAACATAATGGAGATATATTCGAAGCCGTCCTCATAGTCGCGGAATATGAAGTCGCCCTTGCTGCCGCCCGATGCGTCATTGTCTTTCTCAAAGTAGGCATTGGGGAAGAGGGGACGCATGCGGTTGAACTCCGTGCTGCAATGTATTTCGAGAGTCTCGCCCACCATCTTGGTCGACATCCTTGTCTTCAGGTCTTTGTAGTAGTCAACCTCTTCCTGCTTCTGTTTCAGCTGCATCTCATACGACTCCTTTATGCTGTTCTCGCGCAGTGCGGCCTCATTCTTCTGCAGGGTGACCATACCCGTAAGCTCAACGATCTTGTTGTCTTTCTCCTTCAGCGCGTCCTGCGACTTACGCTGTTCCTCCAGCACGGCTATCTGACAGGCGTCCTTGCTTTGGGCGATGGTGGATCTTAGTTCCGAGATCTCCCTGTCTTTCTTGGCCAGCTCACCCGCCAATTCGAGCGCATTGGCCTGCGTCAAGCTCGCAATCTTCGCTTTCAGCTCCAAGATCTCTTGATTCTTCTTGCTCATCTCGCCGGCCAGTTCCAACGCCTTGGCCTGCGCCGTACTCTCGATCCTTGCTTTCAGTTCCGAGATCTTCTGGTCTTTCTTGCTCATTTCGTCAGCCAGCTCTAATGCCTTGGCTTGCGCGGTGCTTTCCAACTTCGCTTTCAGTTCCGATATCTCCTGGTTCTTTTTGCTCATCTGGTCAGCCAGTTCGAGCGCCTTAGCCTGCGCCATACTGTCTATCTGGGCCTTCAGCCTTTCTATCTCAGTATCCCTTTTCCCGATCTCAAGATCCTTCGCCGACAGCTTTTGTCCGAACGTCCGTTCCGACTTCATCACGTCTGCCTTCAGCTCAGCATCATATTGTTTTCTCACCTCATTCAGTCTCCGGTTAAGTTCTTCGTTAAACTCGGCATTCTTAACCTGGCTGACGATAGAAGCGTAGTCGGCCTCGTCGACCTGAAACACGCTCTGACATTTAGGACATCTTATTTCTTTCATATCATCAGGTTTTTATATTAACGGACAAATGTAATGATAAAACGTGAGAAAAGCAAGCAAAACGGGGGATATGTGAAGCCGGTATGGCAGGCTTATGTTAGAGGCTGACAATAAAAAACAGTGGATACGATACATTTCAATAAGTTGTTTGTTGGTGCGACAGGTCCTTAATTTCTTTAATATCCGTATTTACGTTACAATAGCCCTTAATGTCCGGGATCAATTTGCAGGAAAGTATTTGACATATTATGACGGTATGGATACCATTTCATTGGCTTGTCCGACGCCTTCAATTCCCTTGCCGGACCCGCCCGTCACCCCGTCTAGACATCATCCGCTGCGCCTTCCCCGTTGAGGGTCCGACAATCATACGGAGATCCTTGATCATTTGACGTCCGATTTGGTCTTTCCGCCGTCACACCCACGATCCCGACCGGGCCGGCATTCTTGGCAATCCTCCCTTCTGAGAGATCCCGTTTTTATCGGTCGACAGGCATCATCGCCAATCTTCCCGTTGTATCGAGTGTAAATAAAAATCTATCCGTTTCCTTTACCGTCCACCTTTCCAGATGACTCTCATCCGGTTGCCAGTCGCCTTCTTCTCTCCTCTTTCCGGCATCTAAACCGGAAAGAATACTGGTGCTCGAAAAAGTTAGTACTGGTTCTAAGGAAAGTTAGTACTGGTTCTAGGGAAAGTTAGTACTGGTTCTAGGAAATATTTCCATTGGTTCTTAAATCAAGTAATTACTGGTCAAAAACGGTACTTATTCGGGGTTTTACAGCAGATCTTGGACAAAAACGAGAATTGCGTACTTTTTGTCTGCAAAAGTAGGACATCTTCACCGGATGTCCTTTGCCCCATCCGTCGGTGTGTGCAGGCTCCTGCATACCCGAATTGCCGCGTGTTAAATAAAAATACTATATATTTCCTTGTTGCCGACAGTCTTTTCCTATCCCTTCATTCCGCTGTCGGGCAGCCGTTCTCCCCTATAGGGCGTGGCAGGTTTATAGGTGCCAGCATAAGGTGAGATTATGGTGTCCGGAGGCAATGCAAGGGTAGCTTTTCAACGAGCCATATGCTCGTTGCCCATTGAGCCATATGCTCGTTGCCCATTGAGCCATATGCTCATTGCCCATTGAGCCATATGCTCATTGCCCATTGAACCATATGCTCATTGCCCATTGAGCCATATACTACTTTGCCCCTGAATATATATTCCTGATTTCCCCTAATCTTGCCAGCCGGTTTCCGTCTTCATAAACTGAAATAGAAGACACCGTGCGAAAGGCCATTTTAAAAAATAGATTATTAGGAAAAAATCGTACTGTTTCCCTTGGCAGACGGCTATGATATGACAGGCTGCGACAATGGTACGGGAATCCCCGGACTCTAATGACCATTGGGAGATGTAATGACTTGACAACAGAGTGGCTGTCGGCTAAAATGCTTATTTCTGTCCGGGAATACTAGTCTCTCATGAAAAGGCAGGGTAACAATTAGGGCTGATTCCAGCAGAAGGAAACAGCCCTAATAATATGTCCTATCGGACAGCAATGATTATTATTTATAAGCCTGCTCGTGGACGCCTTGTACGGCGCGTCCGCTTGGGTCGTTAAGGTTCTGAAAAGCCTTATCCCAGGCGAGGGCCTCCGCTGTACTGCATGCCACGCTTGGTACGCTCGGCACTGTACGCGCTGCGCTGTCGCTTGGGAAGTGGGAGGCAAAGACAGAGCGGTAGTAATATTCCTCTTTGTTCTGCGGCGGGTTGATCGGGAACCGCTCGGCGGCATGCTCCATCTGCTCGTCACTGACAAGGTCGGAGGTTATCTTCTTCAGTGTGTCTATCCAAGAGTATCCAACACCGTCGGAGAATTGCTCCTTCTGTCTCCAGACGATGCTTTCAGGAAGCATGTCGGAGAAAGCCTCACGCAGTATTTTCTTCTCCACTACGTTTCCCAGACACATCTTTAATTCCGGATTGATACGCATTGCCACATCAAGGAACTCCTTGTCCAGGAACGGTACGCGTCCTTCCACGCCCCATGCGGCCAGGCTTTTGTTTGCCCTGAGGCAGTCGTACAGATTCAGTTTTGAGATCTTGCGTACGGTCTCCTCATGGAAGGCCTTGGCATCCGGAGCCTTGTGGAAATACAAGTAACCGCCAAAGATCTCATCGGCGCCTTCTCCCGACAGCACCATTTTTATACCCATGCTTTTTATCACGCGCGCCAACAGATACATTGGCGTGGATGCACGCACGGTAGTGACATCATAGGTCTCGGTAAAATATATCACATCGCTTATCGCGTCGAGACCTTCCTGTATGGTATAGTTTATTTCATGATGCACCGTTCCCAGATGATCGGCCACGATACGGGCCTTTGCCAGATCGGGCGCGCCTTTCAGTCCGACGGCAAAAGAGTGCAGGCGCGGCCACCAGGCATCCTCGCCTCCGCCGGCTTCAATACGTCTTGAAGCATATTTGCGTGCGACGGCACTCACAATCGATGAGTCAAGACCACCGCTCAGCAGCACTCCGTAAGGAACGTCGCTCATCAACTGGCGTTTTACGGCAGCCTCCAGTGCGGTGCGTATCTCGGCAGCACTTCCGCCATTGTCCTTTACGGCATCATAGCTGAACCAGTCGCGTGTATAGTAACGCACCGGCTTACCTATGCGGCTGGAGTAATAATGTCCGGGAGGGAACACCTCATAGTGGTCGCAGTTGCCCTCAAGTGCCTTAAGTTCGCTGGCGACATACACTTTTCCATCGTCGTCGTAGCCTATATAAAGAGGAATGACACCGATAGGATCGCGGGCGATAAGGAACTCGTCTTTCTCTACATCATAAAGGGCGAAGGCAAAAATGCCACTCAGGTCTTCAAGGAAATCGACACCCTTGTCACGATACAGAGCCAATATGACCTCACAGTCACTTCCTGTCTGAAAATCGTATTTGCCCTTGTAGCGGCTGCGTATCTCCTGATGATTGTATATCTCGCCATTGACAGCAAGCACCTGCTTCTTGTCCGGACTATACAGAGGCTGACGTCCCGATTCAGGATCTACGATGGAAAGACGCTCGTGAGCCAATATGGCAGAGCCGCCGCAATAGATGCCGCTCCAGTCGGGACCGCGATGACGTATTTTCCTACTCATGCGCAGGGCCTTCTGCCTGAGGCTGTCGGTCTGCTCTTGTATGTTAAATATTGAAACTATTCCGCACATGTCTTATTGTTTTTATTAATGGTCTTAAATGTTTATTTTATGCCTTTGTCTTACTGTATTACCAACAAATCATTTTGTAAGTATTTTGTTGTAAAGAGCTTCTTAATTTTGTCATACATGGACTTTGTCTGTTATATTGTTACGAATATGAGGTGGTGAAAATCATTATGACATGCCAAAGGTAGCAATAAAATTTGAGTAATTCACTCTTTTTGGAGAAATATTTTCCATTATGGAGCAATTTGGGCCCAAATCTCCGGTCGTCGGCTCATCTTTGGCTTGATATGTGGCTGTTGCGGCTGCAAAAACCGTAAGATCATTCATTGGCTCGTGATCGTGTATGGCTGCGGAGAGAGCTGCAGGGAAGATATTCTCCATCCTTTATTCTCTCGGCTTCCGTTTCTCATTGCAGAGTTGCTCTTCCGACATCATGTTTGAGGCTGTCGGGGGGCAGACGGTGACCGGTCTTGTCTGTATCTTCGATTCCCGCAAGGCATGCCTGTTCAACACCACGGATATTCTGGGCGCGTTGCATCCCGGAAGCTGCTGATGATAATATAATGGAGGAAAGGCAGCCACATGCCGGTTCCTATCTAAAAAATAATCCACACAAGCTTATAACAAGTATAAGCCCGTGTGGATTAGTGTAAGGAAATTGTGATGACCTATCTCTTCGGATAGGATAAATTATGATTTCCGTTTGTCATGCCATCTGGAAAATCAGAAGGTCGTTTTGCATGGCAACGCAAAGTAAAGACAAGGTTGGCAAAAGTCAATCACTTTGTGCATGCGTGGAAGCATTTGGCACCGATATGGAAGCCTGTGGCGTTATTATATGAAGTGACACTGCAAAATGGTTGCAAAAGCTAAATTGTAAATAAAGCTATTTCATTCGTGACCTTATCCTGCTTAAACTTGTCTGCGTAATGCCAAGATACGAGGCTATGCTGCCCAATGGCAGCCGTTGCAAGAGTTCCGGATCCATCTCAACCAGTTGCCTGTAACGCTCTGAGGCGATAGCTGAGAGCATGGAGATTAATCGTTGTTCAGTCTCCAAAAGTTCCATTTCCGCATACCGTCGTCCCCAATTAGCAATATGCAAATCTTCCAAAAACAATTCCTGCAATTTCTTCCTCTTCAAGACATACAGAACAGAATCCTCCATCAGTTCCATTGTCTCATATCCAGCCTCGTCGTTTACATATCCTTTCATAGAAACAATGGTAGCACCTTCCTTGCCTATCCAAAACGTAATTTCTTTTCCGTCAACATAAGTAAAAGCCCTGACAATACCCTGTTTAATGAAAAATATATCTTTCTCTACCTTGTTTATTTCCAATATATGAAATCCTTTAGGCAATGTAATCTCTGACATACAACGATGCAATTTGTCTAAAGACTCTTCAGGCAGAGGGTATCTTAAACTTAAAATCTGTTCCAGTTCCATACTCCATCAACACTTATCACCCTGCGAAGGTAACAAAAAGATGCGTCATAAACCAGGAAGCATGTCTCTTTTTGTCAAATGCGAAATCATTTTTTGCCAAATGTAAAAAGGTTTAGTGTAAGATGTACCTACTTTTGCATCGAACTTTAACACGGAATAATATGGAACATGATTTTTTGGAGATTATTAAAACGCGACGCAGTTGTCGTAAATTTCAGGACAGACAAATTTCCCATGTGGAATTGGAGGCCGTACTTGAAGCAGGAACTTACGCACCTTCAGCAGGAGGGCGCCAAAGTGCGTTTATCGTAGCTGTGCAGAATAAAGAGCAGCGCAAAAAACTGGCTGCAATGAATGCGGCAGTAATTGGATCCAAATCAAATCCTTTTTACGATGCTCCCACTTATGTATTGGTTTTTGCTCCCTCAAATGCTCATACTGCTATCGAGGATGGAACTTGTGTGCTTGAAAATATGATGCTTGCAGCTCATGCCTTGAACTTGGGAAGCTGTTGGATTCATCGAGAGAAAGAAATGTTCACCACAGATGAAGGGAAAAAGATGATAAGGTCATGGGGGCTGCCTGACGGACTGATGGGCGTCGGTGCTTTGGCATTGGGCTATCCTGATGGCAAACCAGCGCCTGCCGTCACACGAAAAGAAGGGTATTACCGTATAATTAGATAAAAATGTCACACGATTTACTTAAGGCGATTTTTTATGAATTGGATTATCTTATTATTGGCCGGACTCTTTGAAGTAAGCCTGACTTTTTGTTTGGGGAAGACTCGGACCGCATCCGGTTTTGAGTTCTATCTTTGGGGCGGAGGTTTTCTTGTCTCCACAATATTAAGCATGACACTGCTTGCCAAGGCCGTACAAACGTTGCCGTTAGGCACAGCTTATGCCATTTGGACGGGTATTGGGGCGGTAGGTACGGTCCTGATAGGCATTTTTGTCTTTAAGGAACCGGCCACACCGATACGCCTTTTCTTCCTGTTCACGTTGATAGCGTCTTTGATAGGTTTGAAGATTGTTTCTTACTGAAAGGGGAATACATGAAATATGAATTGAAAGCCAACCAGGGTATTCCGGCTTCATTGCTGGTCATGCTTTCCATTGCAACCGGATTGTCCGTCGCCAACTGTTACTATAACCAGCCCTTGTTGGGCAGTATAGCCACAGATTTTAAAATAAATGATTTATCCGCCAATGCGGTAGCGACCTTAACGCAAGTCGGCTATATGCTTGGTCTGCTGTTTGTCATTCCATTGGGAGACCTGCTTTCACGCCGTAAGCTGATATTAACCAACTACGTTCTTGCAGCCTGCTCTCTGCTGGCGATTGGTACGGCACAGGACATCCGTATCGTATGGGTGGCATCGCTGATAACCGGAGCGACGTCTGTCATGCCTCAGTTCTTCATACCGCTTGTGTCTTATCATTCAGCCCCAAGCCATAAGACGCGCAATGTAGGCATCATGCAGTCCTGTCTGTTGGTGGGAATTTTGGGCTCACGGATACTGAGTGGACTGATTGCCAATGCCTGGGGGTGGCGCATGGTGTATTTCATAGCGGCCGGACTGATGACGTATTGCTGGTTGATGATGTACAAAGTGCTTCCCACATTGCCTGCACAGGCAAAAGAAACATACGGAAGGCTGATGAAGTCGCTATGGCATATTCTGCGGAAATATCCATACCTGCGCATTGCTTCCGCTCGGGCGGCATTGGCTTATGGCGCTTTCTTTGCCTTATGGAGTTGCCTTGCCTTCAAGATGAAGCAAGCCCCTTTTTTTGCCGGAGATGATGTCATAGGGGCATTGGGATTTTGCGGATTGGCAGGAGCTGCTACAGTGGTATTCATCAGTAAATATATTCCGATTTATGGAGCCAGACGTTTTTCTCTCATAGGCGGAGTCGTTATGCTGGTGGCTTGGCTGACGGCATGGTGTGGCGGCGACAGCTACGCAGGCATCATCATTGCCATTCTCCTGATTGATGCGGGGATGCAGAGCATTCATTTGGCTAATCAGACCAGTGTGGTAACGCTCGACGCCGAAGCCATCAACCGTGTAAACACGCTGTATATGACCATTTATTTTCTTGGCGGTTCCGTGGGAACGTTTGTTGCCGGCATCTGTTGGGAGCATTTCCTATGGACGGGAACAGCCATAGCCGGATTGACGTTCATTGCCCTTTCCTTACTGGTCAGCTTCACATTTAAAAGAAATAAGATATGAGTACAAAACATCATATTCTATTTGATTTAGACGGCACACTGACCGACTCCTTCAAAGGTATAGCCCACAGTGTGCAATATGCCTTATCTCGCTATGGCATCGTTGAAAACGATTTGCATAAGTTAACCCCGTTCATTGGACCGCCATTGACCTATTCGTTCAGAGAATTTTATCATTTCTCCGATGCACAGGCGGACGAGGCGGTAAGCTATTACCGTGAATATTTTTCCAATAAAGGTTGGCTTGAGAATACTGTCTATCCCGGTATCCCAGAGATGCTACAGACACTACGTGGAGTAGGCAAGCATCTTTATGTGGCAACCTCCAAGCCCACGGAATTCGCCGTACGGATATTGGAACATTTTGGATTATCCGTTTTTTTCGATTATATTGGAGGAGCTTCTTTCGATCGTTCACGGGAAAGTAAGGTCGAAGTAATGCGTTATTTATGTCAGCTGGCAAACATTACCGATATGGACAGTGCCATAATGGTGGGTGACCGCAAGTTCGATGTATCAGGTGCCCATGCTATCGGAATGGAATGTGTTGGTGTTCTCTATGGCTATGGCTCAGAAGCAGAATTATCATCGGTTCATGCTGACAGGCTGGTTTCTTCAGTAACAGAACTTACGTATGAACTTCTTGCCAAAATGTAGCTATCTAGTCGTCCCTTAAAAAGCCCATTTTTGCGAGATATTGTTCTGGCACAGTATCTCGCGTATTTTTTGAAGCATGCACCAAAGAGCTTTCATGGCTCTTTTGAAGTTATAGGCCGCTGCCGCCAGAAGCACGTTCACAGTATCTCCCGCCACACCCTTATAAAAGTTGCGGCCCAACCGGTAATCTGACTTCAAGTGACCTATTGTCGGCTCTATACCGGCACGCTTGCAGAAGAGCTTATGTTTTCTCAGCTTCTGATAACGGCTGTCTGATTTCCCGGGTACACCGGGAATCATAATCTTCGTCCCGTTGATTTCCTTCCTGCCTCTGTATCCCCTGTCACCTGCCGGCAGCTTGATTTTCCGCCCGGTTAGCCGTTCCACCTGTTCCAGGGAAGACTCCATGGTATGACCGTCATATTCATTGCGGAA
>ERZ827043.844-NODE-844-length-35896-cov-17.052733_pt1 | contig 35896 bp, 42 predicted proteins | sample MGYA00519923_ERZ827043 | MGnify/ENA primary metagenome ERZ827043 (study PRJEB31778, sample SAMEA3449251) | human gut metagenome | biome: human gut; feature: human-associated habitat; material: faeces | place: United Kingdom | collected 2010/2012 ... | reverse complement strand
TACAGGAACTGTCTGCCGGTTGACTCATAATGACGGAATTAAACGATAGTCCCTACGATAGAGACTCCCCGTGACAGAGACAAAACGTTTCAGCCGGAGACCGTGAAGAAACGTGAGGCCATACTTGCCAATGGCATGGCAGACCAAATCATAGAGATGTACGCAATGGGCACCAGCACACGTGAAATCAGCAGCTACTTTGAGCACGAGTTCAACACGACGCTCTCCGCTGATGCAATCAGTTCAATAACAGACCGCATATTGCCTGAGATAAGAGCCTGGAAATCCCGTATTCTCGATCCTGTCTATGCCATCTGCTGGCTTGATGCCATCCACTATAAAGTTAAAGAATGAGAACGGCAGAGCCGTCACGCGTACCGTCTACAACATCCTCGGCATCAACAAGGAAGGCAGAAAAGAGCTCCTAAGCATGTATGTGTCTGAGAGTGAGGGCGTCAACTTCTGGCTTGAGGTCCTTACAGGCCTTCAGAACCGTGGTGTGCGGAACAGCATTGACGGTCTGAAAGGCTTCCCGAACGCTATTCGAAGCGTATTCCCTGAAAGCCCCGTACAGCTCTGCGTTGTCCATCAGACACGCAACTCCGTCAAGCATGTAGGCAGCAAGCATCAGAAAGACTTCATCAGGGACTTGCGAACCGTATACGGTGCTGTCAACAAGGATTCAGCCGCTGTAAATTTAGATCTACTGGATGCCAAAAGATCTACTAGATGCCAAATGGGGAGAGATGTATCCTATCGTTATCAGGTCATGGCAGAACAACTGGGATAAACTGTCCGAATACTTCCAGTACACTCCGGCTATCCGTAAGCTTATATATACTACAAATACCGTTGAAGGATATCACCGCCAGATCCGTAAGGTAACAAAAAACAAGGGCGTATTCCCGTCGGATACGGCCCTTGAAAAACTGGTTTATCTCGCATACCGCAACATACGGAAGAAGTGGACCATGCCACTTGCCAATTAGGCTACAATCTCACAACAACTCGCCATAAAGTTTGGAAACCGGTTTAAATTATTGTAATTTTACGCCCGTCGGGACGGGTGGTCCCGCCTCTGGGCGCTGGCCGTTCCCCGACCGATGAGTTTTCTGGAGAGAAATAATGCATGACACAGTTTATTTTACACTACCTTCCTTACTATACAGTTTATCATTTTTATCGTTGTCAACATCATCATAAATCTTTCCCTTATAATCTACAGGATGCCCTATGTGTCTAACTATAGAATTATAAATTTCATTAGAGCCTATATCTATAGGCTTATTGATACAATCCACATATTGTAGCGGTATCATTATAAGCATAACTTTATCGGAATAATCACTATTATCGATACGCACTGGAAGAATTGTTTTTGCATAATGTTTTGCTGTTAGTATTTCACCTAATACCCAATCGGAATTATTGGAATTCACCGAAGAAAAAAAGACAAGGATTCTAGATCTCTTAATTGCTTCGACAATTTCATGAGTGTATTTAACACCGGAATATAATCCCTTCCTGTCATACCACACCTTAAAACCTGCATTCTCCAGAAATTGGACATAATTATGTACAATTCGACTATCTTTCACAGAATAACTTATAAATATATCTATATCATCATCAATAGTCATATCAATCATATTATATAATCAAGCATGTTATTTTTTTCTGAATATAAGAACCTATTATCAAAAGCTATTAAGAAAAAACGACTCATCCATTGTTAAAAATAGCTCATCCGGAAATAGATAATTGAAAACATATAATCAAAATATCAATCCTACTAATTCAGCTTAGGTTATATAGTTCTATAAATGTTTATAATACGGATACAAAATTAATGAATTTGTCATGATAAGTATGACGAAAGAAAGAGAATCCTTATTTACATCGAATTTCATAGAACAGAAACGGAATCTGGACTTAAATAATGTTAACGACTATCGCTTTGTGTATTTTTTACGCACTGAATATTTGATATTTGAAATCCATGCTATATCTTTGCGTCACAGATACACAATGAGCAATAAACTTAAAAGTAGTAAGATATGAATAAACATGTAGAAAACGCATTAAGAGGCTGGGAAACATCATTAGAACGATATGGGCATATAGATAGTTGGAGCCTCAATGAAAAAGTAAACCGTATAGGTGAATACATCAAGTCAAGTGAGGACACTTTGACAATCAGACGTTTGGTCAGTAGAATTAGAGACATGGTAATATCTGCTTCATATGAATCTGCAACAGTAATAAGGATGATTAAAAATGTTCTTCAGAAAGTGAAGAAAGAGCTGGTAGAAAAATATGAAGATGTGTATAAGATCCTCCCAGGGCAAAGAGTAAGATTTAAAGGTCAAACGTATAAGCTTTTTGATGAAAAACTAAAATTCAAAGAGGGTAAGCTTCTGCGCAATTTCGACATAGAGATTGAAACAGCTAAAGACTCAAAGAAAGTAAGGAGAATAGTGGAGAAAAGAATGAGCCAGGCTTATTACAAGATGAATTGCAAGAAAGAATCCGGAAATAGAAAAGATCGGAACCACAGATACTGGATGAAAAGGGCCACTGCTTTTCAACTATATAACATTGGCCAAGTAGAACATGTAAAGAATGTGTCAAGAGGTTTCTCGACACACTGGAAAAGGATGTTCGACCCAATAACTGGCGAAATAGTGTTTAAGAAGAAAATGTCGTATAACACCTATGAAGAAGCGTTAAACGCCATAAACCTATGGTATAGAAACAGGCCTGAAGATAAAGGCAACCTGCAGGCATACGTATGTACAATATGCGGTAAATGGCATATAGGACACAAAAGTACTTTAACAAGCCCTATCGACCCATGTGATGAAATAGTGGAATATAGTCTAGTTTGTTAACGTAGAACTTAAGGGTTACATTTACCATTAAACATATTAAAGAAATAATTCATAACAAGAACAATCATTATACCCTAAAACTAACTTCTTAAATATTAATAATTAGAGTGTCCAGTTCGACGTTCCAATTTATTGATTAAAAGTTCATTTGTATATTCCTTCAAGTTGTTGATATTCATATAGTTTATGATATATGCTAAAAGGGGAAAATACAACGTATTATTTAGAATCAAAATTAAGGTTTAGAATCTTCTTATTCTAATTGAAAATCAATAGATTAAAGAGTATAAAACGACTCAAAACCGAGAACATTAAACTGGATACCCTAATTAATAATCAAAATTATAAAGATATGAGAAAGAAAGGAGTACCAGGACTAAGCTTTTCACTGAAGAGAGCCTTAGGCATTACAGCATTAAAACAGAAAATCTCAAGAGAAACAGGTATACCTCTAACTAAAGGTGGTCTTGAAAGAAAAATTGGTGGATTTATATTAAAAAAGATATTCAATCAGAAATAGAACTTATTTATGAAAACTCTTATTTTATTTATTATAGCATTCTTATTCTTCCCTAAAATAAATGCCCAAATTTCAGAAAAATATCAGACTTATAATGTGAACAGAGCTGTAGAAGAACTAAATAACGGAAACGAAGCGGAAGCCAAGAAATACATTGAAAAAGAATTGGCTGAGAATCCGAAAAATCTCTACGCCATGATATGGATGGGAGCTTTAAATGGCAGTGAAGGAGAACAATGGAAAGGCCTAAGTCAGATAGATGATGCAATAAAAAAAATATCTAAAAAGGAGAAAGACCTGATGTCATTTGCTTATTATACAAAAGGTTATATATACGAAGGTATTGATGAAAAAGAAAAGGCTATAGATTCATACTCCAAAGCCATAAAATGTACGCCAGAGGATGTTGATCTATACAATAAAAGAGGAGACATTCTATACTTTTTAGGCAAATATGAAATGTCAGACAAGAACTATAAAAAGATAATCGAGCTTAAGCCTGATTATATTTATGGATATATGGGTCTGGGACGAAACGAAATTGCAAGAAAAAGATATAAGGAAGCCATCCAATTATTTGATTATGTAGAAAAACTAGCCAACAATTACTCATCAGCTTATTCATTCAGAGCCGAATGTTACGTTAATCTTAAAGAATACACTAAAACTGCTGATGACATAATAAAGGCCTTATCTATAGATTCTAACAGCAAGGCTTTTAGTATCATGACAGACATGAGTATAGAAAGTAAAGAGGCTGCAGAAATTATTACCGCAAAATTAGAAATTAAGAAACAGGAATCTCCTTCAAACGGATATTGGCCATACTATATAGGAATAGTAAATGAAGTCACCAATAACTATAAACCAGCCATAGAAAGTTATAAGGAGAGTTTAAAAATAGATAATGACGCAATAACGGCAGTCAGAATAAGTTCATGTTATCAGGCAGAAGGATATTATGACAAGGCGCTAGAGTACATCGATTATGCGATGGCTATTGACTCTACTGACAATGAAAACAGACTGCTCAAAGCCGATATTCTGTATGAGAAAGGGAAATATGATGATGCTATATCACAGATAAGTGAGTATATAAACAATAATCCTGAGTACTCGTTTGGATATTACAAAAGAGGATTTTATAAAGATAATATAAAGGATTATGATGGGGCTATCAAGGATTACAGCATTGCAATAATACAAGATCCTGATTATTACTATGCCTATTTGGGTAGAGGAGATATGTACAAAATGAAAGGTGAGATAGAAAATGCCAAAGCAGATTATCAGAAGGTGATTGAACTTGACAGTATATATAATGAAGAATCATGTGCTCAATTTGCATATATGGAACTTGGATATAAAGATAAGGCTAAAGAAATCCAGAATAGGGTTATAGAATCTGCACCTGATAATTATGGAGTATATTATGATGCCGCATGCCTCTATTCAAGACTTGGCGAATATGATAAGTCTTTAGAATATATAGATATAGCTTTTAAAAAAGGTTTCAGAAAGATGGGTCACCTGATGGCGGATGATGACCTGGAGCCAATAAAGAATACACCGGAATTTCAGTCTATAATTAATGATTATAAGGTACAAAAGACTGATATGAAAGATGATGAAGGCCTGAAACAAGAGGGAGAAACAGAGCTTAACACTCTTGATGTACCGTTCAGAAAAGACGGCGGTGTATGTGTTATCAAGTGCGAGATTAATAATTTGCCGTTGAACTTCATCTTTGATACTGGAGCCAGTGATGTTTCAATTTCAGATGTAGAAGCCAACTTCATGTACAAGAATGATTATCTGAGCAAGAGTGATATACTGGGAAAACAGAATTACATTACCGCTGATGGCCGGATATCAGAGGGCACTGTAATCAATCTGAAGAATATTAATATCGGAGGACTTGAGCTAAACAATGTACGTGCATCAGTAATAAAGAATCAGAGAGCTCCATTGCTGCTTGGGCAGTCGGTCTTGAGCAGACTTGGTAAAATAGAGATAAACAACGAGAAAAATATATTGAAAATATCTTACAAAAAACTTACAAAATGAATTTAGCTAAATGTGAACTTGCAATTTGTCCTCATTGCGGAGGAAAGAAAAAGCTACTAAGGCTAATGTCAGGAAATACTTTTAATGCAGTACAATGGTCCGACGCCAAAATGGTAGCACCAATGATGCCTGAAGTTAGTCCAATTCAGAAATGTCCTGAGTGTGGACATTTCTACTTCACTTTTGACGTTAACAAAGAGGAAGGAGATGATTATACAATGGAGTGTGGATGGTTAAATTTCGAAGATGCCATCAAAGCCAAAGATGAATTAAACTGGAAAGAAGCCAATTGGGAGGATAGTATGGCAATAATCATCTTGTGGGCCTACAATGACATCATACGAAGTGGTGAAAAAACTTCTAAAAAACAATATGAGGTATTCAAGAATGCTATATCATCAATGCTTAATCTATCCATTCTGGAGAATAACCCCATTCTAAGATCAGAAATGTACAGAGAGATAGGTGAGTTTGATAAATGTATTGAGATTCTTCAGAATTTAGATTTAAAGGATAAACACCTGGAATTTATAGCAAAACAAATTGCACTGAAAGCTGCCGAAAAGGATTGTAAGGTTTTCAAAATACAGAAATTGGATGAAGAAGATTCTAACACTGACAATAAACCAAAAGAAAGAAAAAAAATAATACCAATTAAATATGGAGTTATACTATTATCAGTTCTACTTCTATCTGTTATAATTATACTAAGTCTATGGTTATGAATCTCCTAATCCATTAATCGGGACATTTGAGATACAGGTAATTAGAAACCCTATCATGCATCTGCATTATGGAATCGAAAATCATTTACCATATTAATAGAAAATAGAGACTATACTTTGAAACAGCAGAAATATTTTATTATCCTAATCCTATAGTGTATCTAAAATGAATAGTATTAAACAGCCAATAATCAACATTTTACAATGGATATTCAGCCTAATATATTGGTTTACGGTTTCACCATTGTTTATTATTATACCAGGAAATACAATCTTATCGGGAGAAAAATAAGAATACCACTATTACTGATTTCTCCTATGTTTCTATTTTTTATATGATAATATTTATTTACGTGATAGATGTTTATAATGACTATAAACGAAAATATAGGTTTACAAGTGGAGAAACTTTGGAAAGAATAACAGGCATTACGTACCCTGATTTTAAGATTGTTGAATACAGCAAGGATAAGAGTTCTTTTCTTGGTGACTATAATGACAGGTTAACAATTGAGTTTATAGAGTTACCGACAGATGCATTCTATATGAAAATAGACAGCCTTATTGTAACAAATAACTCAGAAAGGTTTAAGTATAAAAACACATATACGTACAGTAAAATATGGGGTAACGGACTATCGACACCTAAGGGAGAAGATGATAACGAAGATATGAGTTTCAGCATTAGACTTGAGAAAGGAAGTAAACAAGCAATACTGAAATATGGCGCATGGTGAGATTAATTTCCATTCATGTATTTATGCGGAAGTAATTACAAAACGTTTATTCTTTCCGTAATAACTACACAATGAAGAAATAAAATATTATCTTTGCATTATTAAATGTGATAATACACTTTAAATATCAAAAATCTATATTTTATTTATAGCATGAGATATAACAACAATACAAAAAAATGGGAATCAGACTACTGGCATCCTGCGATAACAACAGATGCTGTAGTTTTTGGTTTTGATGGAGAGAAACTAAACATTCTACTGATAGAACGTGGTACTGAACCTTATAAAGGCTCGTGGGCTTTACCTGGAGGATTTATTAAAGAAGAAGACGAATCAGCAGAAGTTGGCGTTTATAGGGAATTAAAAGAGGAAACAAATGTTGATGACATTTATCTTGAAGAACTTAAAACATTCTCAAAGAGAGGAAGAGACCCTAGAGAAAGGGTTATTACGATTGCGTTTTTTGCCTTGGTTGTGAAGAGCAAATATCAAATTAAAGGAGGTGATGATGCAAAAGAAGCCAAATGGTTCCCTATAGACAATCTTCCGGAATTGGCTTTTGACCATAAAGATATAATAGATACTGCACTTGAAAGACTGAGACAAAGAATACACTTTGAACCTATAGGTTTTCATCTTTTGGATAAGGAGTTTACTATGCCTCAGTTGCAAAATATTTATATTGCAATCCTCAACCCTCCAGCAGATGACAACAAACTTAGAGACAGAAGAAATTTCCCTAAGAAAATGCTTAAGTTAGGATACATCAAAGACACTGGAAAATGTGTGACAGGTAATCCATACAGATCTCCCAAATTGTACACATTTGACGAAAAAGCATACTATGAAGCTAAGAAGATAGGTATGAGATTAGAGTTTTAATTTGTAAAGAGCTTACTTCACTGTGATGACATCATCGAGGTTGGTGGTGTACTGCTTGCTGATGTGTTCGCATTTCAGGTGCCATGACTTGTCTGTGCTACCCTGGACGGCTACCTTAATGGTGTTATGACCGTTCTTGCGATTAATCGCATCTATGGCAGCGGCCAGTCGTGACTGCTTATCACGGTCTATAGTATCAAAGAGGTTAGTTTGAATGGCAGAGTCAGGAACTATGTTCCAGACAATGACACCGGCTTTCTTGTACTGATAACCGTCCTCCTTGCGGCACTCCATGCGGAGTGTCCGGACTGCAGTGCTTACAAGTTCCTGAAGGTCATTGGTCGGTACCTGCAGGTGAATGGTACGGTTGATGCAGTGTTGTGGAAGATCAAGACGGAAACGGCTGGTATAGGCGAAGACAGTTATTTCCGTACAGCAGCTGTGCTGCATACGAAGCTTGCGGACACATTCGGAAGAAAAGTTGGCGACTGCTTCCTCTAAACTTGAGAGTTCTGACAGACCGGAGCCAGGGAAACTACGGCTGGTACAGATACTCTTCTTCTGCGGCAGTTCCTCGACATCGATGCAGGATTCTCCGCGAAGCTCCTTCCAAGTGCGTACACCGGTAATTGTAAGTAATTTTCGCACGAAACTCTCGCTTTTCTGAGTGAAATCTAAGGCGGTATTTATACCGTAATAGCGCAGCTTATCCAAGCTCCGATGGCCGATACCCCAGACATCACCAATTTCGAAGCCCTGCAGCGCCTTGATGCGCTTTTCCTCAGAATCAATCATGCATACACCCTGATATCCCTTGTATTTCTTACCATAACGGCTTGCCACCTTTGCCAGAGTCTTGGTAGGAGCAATGCCCATCGTAACCGGGATGCCTGTACCCTTTCCGATGGTATTTACAATCTTCCGACCGTAGGAAACCAGCTTCTCCCCTTCTCCTAAGCCTGAGAGATCCAAAAACGCTTCATCTATAGAATATTGAGTCAGTTCGGGCGTGAACTCGGACAGCAGCATCATTACCCGGCGGCTCATGTCACCATACAGATTGTAATTGGAACTGAAAACAGCCACATTATTTGCCTCCAAGATGTCACGGATCTGATAGAGAGGTGTACCCATCTTGATGCTCATCGCCTTAACTTCATTACTTCTGGCCACGACACAGCCGTCATTGTTCGAAAGGACAACGACAGGTTTGTCACGGAGCAGCGGATTGAACACGCGCTCGCATGAGCAGTAGAAGTTATTGCAATCAACAAGGGCTATCATCTTCCTTTTCTAAGCTGTCTTTTTATGTTGTAGGTAAGAACTCCCCATATGAGGAAGTTGTTCTCCTCTGTAATCTTAATCGGAGTGTATTCCTCGTTGGCCGGAACGAGCCATATACATTTCTCATTATCGTCAAAGCGCACCGTTTTAAGCGTGAACTCTCCATCGATGAAAGCCACAACGATGTCACCGTCCTGAGGCTCCAGGGCTTTGTCTATGACAAGCAGGTCACCGTCATCGATACCGCAATCCTTCATAGAATCTCCGGAAGCACGGGCATAGAAGGTAGTAGCCGGATGGCGTATGAGTTCCCGGTTCAGGTCTATGCTATCAGTCATGTAGTCCTGAGCCGGTGAAGGAAATCCAGCTCTCACACCCTGATCTGCAAACGGCAATGGCAGTTCACTGCTCAGGTCAGCAGAATACATTGTAAGTTTTATGCTCATCCCAGAAGCCCTTTCTCCAGCATTTCTTTACGAAGAAGTTCTTTCTCAACCTCAGTCATATCAGCCAGTTTTAATCTGTGGGGATTCTGTCTCTGATAAGCCTTAACATCTTCAATTACATTCTGGAAGTCATACAGAAACTCGCGAGAAGCGCCATGCCTTCTGTAGATTTCAATGGCTGCCTGCAGGACTTCTACAGTACAGGTATCGTCACCTTGAAATACAGTTGCCGGTATTTGATTAACGACGCATTTTCGTAATAAAGCAAGTTGATCTTTCATATTTTGATTATGTTACAAATTCAAAAATAATATAGAATAATTTAGTTGTGTAATTTTATCCTAATCATACACCCTCTACAGATAGTTGTGATACAGATAAATGGATAGTTGTGTAAAACCGTCCCTATTAAATATTTTTCATTTTACTTATAGAAGCGACAAACTCTTTGGCAGGCTTGAAAGCAGGAATATCATGTTCCGGTACAATTACTGTTGTGTTCTTAGAAATATTGCGTGCTGTTTTTGCAGCTCTATGCTTCAGGATAAAGCTGCCGAAGCCTCTTAGATAGACAGGTTCCTGATCTGCTAATGAAGATTTAACTTCAGACATGAATGCCTCTACTACTGTTAATGCTGTTGCGTAATCAATGCCAGTAGAATAAGATATTTGTTTAACCAATTCAGATTTTGTCATATAGCTATTTATAAAGGTTGATAATAAATGCATTAAAATGGGCACAAAGATAATAATTAGGAAGCATCAGATTTCAATAATGACAATTTTAAAGAGCCATCACACAACAAATCATAGTATAAGTAAAGCAACGGTTTTAAATAAGAACGGATAGCCGGAACCTGCAAATATATTTTCTTATTTACCATAACACACGAAAGCTTTTCATAACCGTTAGGGATATGCTTATTAAGCTGAGAGATAAAATTAATAATCTTTTGAGGAGTAGGCCAGTTCAAGAACTGAATGGTCACATTCATATCATCATAACAAACAGATAATTTATAAGAAAGATCTTGTGAGGTAACGAAAGAAGAAATAAGAAGCAGAGCCTCTAAAAAATTGCTACCAGACATTACTATTATATCTCTATCACAAGATATTTTTGACAAAACATAATCAATCAGCAAAGTTGAAGATGAAGCAAGTAAATACCCTGTTGAGTCTGGATCACCGGATTTATCCAGACCAAAGAACAAGACAGGATTCCAGCAGAGATATACAGAACCAGACTTATCTGTGCGTATTGAAGCCAGGCACTGATTATCGTCAAACAAAAGTCTTGTAGTTCCCTTAACAGGATCAAATTGAAAAAGGTTGCGATAGGCATCCAGCCCTGATTTATCCTGATGTATAGATTTGAGCAAATAGCCATGCATTCCAGATACATGCTTTAGTTTCACATTTGTTTCTTTTGCCGAAACATCAAACAAATAATCTATTATTTGTTGTCTGCTGCAACGAACAGGCAGGGAAAACTCTTCGCAATCTTCCAATTCTTCTAAATTAACCTTCAGTAATTCAGCCAGCATAATAACCGAAATATCCGTAAAACCGTATAATTCCATACAGCAAATTACGTTATTTTCATTACAGTAAATGACATAACCTCTGTTGTTGATTCTATAAAGGCGAAAAAAATCACCATACTCTACTGGAGTATATTCTTTGAAAAACGACTGGAAATTCATATTTGATATTTTTAAAGTGACAAATCATTATTTTTATGTTTCTTTTTCCGTTTCAAAGGAGGAAGATCATCTTCTCTATCTTTCCTGCTACCGCCGGTAATATCAATATCCGGTATAAAAGGAAGAGCAGAATGTGACATATACTCATTATCGCGTTCTAAAGACTCTCGCCACTCCCCTACTCTGTGAATCGTGTTGTCATGCAACAACGGTTCATTGGAGAAATGACTCTGAATATTAGCATAGGTAAATTTGCGAGATATATCGGATGCCTTAAATTCAAATGGAATATCTGTATCCATGACAGAATAAGTAAGTCCATATATGCCTTTACTATTCACATGTTCCTTTATACCGATACCAGATTCTTTCAATAAACGCTTAAATTCATCATAAGAATCTGATTTATCCAGTATCAGATTCAGTTTATTGAACAGGTAATGTTTCTGTTCATCGTATGACATTGACTTTGCATCAAAGTTCATATATCCATATCTGAATTTCTGAGGCAAGGATGTATCCTTAATATAAAATGAATCCTCGGACAGACCATAAACATAATAGGACTTGTCTTTCTTACTTGTCAGACGCATATACACTCCTTCCTTCTGCAAATTGGCCCTGAACTCCTGAAAGGTGGTACTTGAAGCAAAAGCTTTATCAAGTCTGGATAAAAGATCATCCTTATATAAAGATTTCAGGAAGCCACCTTTTTTAAGGATAGAAAGAATTGAATCATATTCATGATTGCCAAGAACTGACATCCATTCTTCATTGCTCAGCTTTGATTTTTGTAATCTGTCGCCAAGCAGTTCAGCTGCACCTGAAGAAGATAAAATACTCATCACCCTTTCTTTAACAGCATAATTTCTGAGTGCTTTCTTCAAAGCATTATCAAAATAGTAGCGCTGTCCGGATATTGAGGATAATCGTTCTTTAGTTCTTTCGTTTGCTTTAAGGCTGACAAGATTATATTTCTTTTCAAGTTCCCGTGCTAACTTTTCAGAGCGTTTGTAATCCAAAGAATTTGATACGGATTTACCTTCTGAATCTATGCGACTGTGTAATATATGGACATGAGAGTGTTCCTTATCTTTATTTAAAATAATGGAGTAACAACAGTTCCCATAACCCATCTTCTCCATATATTCCTTAGAGAGATTAATCCAATTAGCCTCAGACAATCTTTCACCTGGAGAAAGATTCAAGGTGATTTCAGAATAAGGTAATTTCACCCTGTCATTAAGCGAAGAGAAAAGAAACATATAATCAGAAAAAGAATATAAAGAATCACCCGTAGAGTTGAATAATTCTTTTGCTTCACCAGAAGAAATCTTCTCCAACTGATAATCTATTTTTCTGCTTAATGTTGACATGGATGAAAAAGCCGGTTCAATTTTAGCAATCATATCAAACAAGGTTTTTTGTTATTACTGATAGCATATTTAAAATATCGTGTAGTTCTTGAAGATAAAGTTTAATATTATCTTCATGTGGAATCAGATTAATTTGTTTCGCTATCTGATTGATATTGTTCCCTATTCTCTTTAATTCTATAACGGTTTGAATATCAGTTTTAGTAACTAATTTATCATTAATAACTAATTCTCTTATAATTTGAGCAATAGTTTTACCTCTTTCTTGAGCCATTTTACTCAACTTTTCCTTCTCCTCAAAAGTTAGTCTTAACTCTAAACGAGCTGTTCTTTTCTCATTCATGAAATTATATTATTATAATAAACAAAGTGAGTTATATACATCAACTCGGTTGATGCAAGGTGTTTTTGTACGTACAAAAACATACCTTGCGTGTACTAAAGTAATCAAGAAAATTATGATAAGCAATAAACCCCGGGGATTTTATTGATTTAATTAATCTGGATTAAAAAATCAAGGACAAAATAAGTAATTATGTAACAAACGTAAATATATAACAGAATAACATATGTTACATATATACAATATTACATACGTTTATTAGTTACATCATCACTTTGCATCATTAGTAACAATGTAATATTGTAACATTGTTACATTATTACTTACTTACTTTATAACATATTTTCTTATGTTATAAATATCTTAATATAGTATATATGTTATTCATTAATATCTTACGTTAGTAATAAATATCTTACTTTTTCAAGTAATAAATAATGTGATTTCTTGCATAAGTAATTTATAAAGTATATATTTGCAAAAGAACATAATTTAATAGCATATGGGAAAAAAATTACCTGGTATTACTTTAGCTTTTGAGAACCCCAAAGGTGGGGTAGGAAAGTCAACCCTTACTGCGTTATTTGCCGGTTACGTACACTCAATGGGCGAGGATGGCATTAATATTGGGGTTGTAGATATAGACGACATGCAGAATACAATGGGAAGGCTACGTCAGTCAGAAAGTGATGAAAGCAATAACCTGAAGGAAGAATATGAAGTAATGAATATATCTTCTTCAGAGTTTATCAATCAGCTTGATATGCTGAAGCAAAGTTTTGATGTCATATTAGTAGACTTCCCAGGCAACCTGAAACAAAACGGCGTTATAGAGGCTTTACATTTCATAGACATCGTAATCATGCCTTTTGAACCAAACAATACGGATTTAAGCGCAACACTATATTTCTACGATAATGTGTATAAAAATATAATAAAGGTAAGAAAAGAAAATGGCTTAAAGACAACTGTAAGAGGTGTAATGAATAGGGTAATGACGAATGTCATTGAGTTCAAAGAGTTAGTCAGTAAAAAGGAAAACCTTCCTTTCCAGCTCATGGAAAGCTTTATAAAAGATTCAAGAGTAGATTATCAGAGGAACTTGTCAACGTTGAGCAGTAATTACCATCATCCGTGTGACCAGTTTTGTGAGGAAGTTATAGAATTAATCAGCAAACATATAGAGGAGGAGTAACATGGGAAACAAAACAACTTCAATCGGCATGAGCAAGCTCTTGGCTAATGCATCCAAGATGGAAAAGGAAATAAAGGAAACAGAAAACGTGGCTCCTACAATAACTGTGGAAGCAGAGCAGACAAAACAGAATGGCGAAGAGCAACCACAGGAAGTAAAAGAAGTTATCAAACCTGAAGAAAACATACTTTCGGAAAAAAAGAACAAGGACGAACAAGAGGATAAGGAAAAGAACAAGTCTAGCAATCGAAAGGAAGAGTACAGTTTATTATTCCAGGAAAGGAAAATAAAAGAAGTGGAGATGATCCGCATATCAAAAGAAACACATGCTAAACTGAAGAGACTTGCCAATGTATCTGATGTAAGTATGCACGTATTGGCAACTAATATTCTGGAAATAGCATTTGAAAAATACAATAAAGAAATTCAAGCAGCAGTAAAGAAATATATGAGTTTATAGCATTTTGAATCTGTTACAGAATCAAAAGCCAGGTAATGGGTAAAGCAGGAGTATAAGAATCCTGTTTTACCCGTTTTTTTAACTTAAACATAACCGCACATGTCATAGATGAACATTATGAGGTAGCATAAACTGATGATTATATAACCCGGACACTTTTGCACAACTATTATTGAAATTTGGGGTAAGTGGGACACTTTTACACAACTGCGGGAAAGTGCCCCTAATTTTTATATCGCCAAAGCAGAATAATTAATATATGTAAAATAATTTAGCATTTAACCCGATAATATTTTTCCGAAAGTATGTTTACACAAGTCGAAGCATTTCTTTATTTAGGTTTTTAGGGTATTATGAATATGTGGGACGCTTTTACACATCTGGCAAAAACAGAAAAACTGTAGATACCGCTTGTGGAAAGGCTTTTGGGGAATAAACGCAAAACTAAGAATGGGACACTTTTACACATCTGGAGTCGAAGTCGGGATAGTTTTACACAACTGGGAGAAGCAAGCGGGATACTTTTACACAACTGGAAGAAGCAAACGGGATACTTTTACACAACTGGAAGAAGCAAACGGGATACTTTTACACATCTGGGAGAAGCAAGCGGGATACTTTTACACAACTGTGGAGGCATAAAACCATCGTTTTAGGACGGTTTTACACAACTAATAGAAAGACTTTGAATAAAAGTCAGATAAAAACTTTATGTTAATTTTTGTAACTGTCCCTTTTATGGCATAATTTTTATTGTACGAATAGAAAAGAGCAACTGGGACACTTTTACACATCTGGACGAATGATTTATTTCATTATTAGCTATTTAGTGTATAAATAATACACTAAATGAATAGAAAATCGCTATATTTGCAAACAAACGGTAAAATTATGGTTGAAACAGAACAATACAAAGAACTCAGCAGGGTACCACGAACTCTAAGCGAACCCAATAATGGTGCTAGTCTTGATTTATTAATTGAATCAGGAGGAACAATCATGCATGATATCATAATTTTTGCCGCTAACACGCAAATGAAGGATCTGTTCGGTGACATGTGGTTTTCAATTGAAGACTTCTGCACGGTTATGGGGTATGACAGAACAAAACTCCAGCGCAAGTTGACCGAAGAACAGAAAGCAAAAACATTTGGTCAGTTAACGCCTGTTTATAAAACTGAATATGAGGGTGAACAGATAGAACATCCTATAGAGACATTTTTTGAGTCTGCCTTATTCAGTTTAGGTAAGAATACACTCAGTGTTGGCTATACTGTAAATGGAGTAACTAAATTCAAATTTATCCCTATTTTAGAAAGCTTCGACATCAAGGACAATTTCGGAACAAAGAAAAGGACAAAACGATTGTATAAGGTAAATCTTAGCAAAGATTTGAAGAATATGATGTTCACCGGATATAATCTGATAGACCTTAAGGACTATAGATGTCTGCCAAACAAAAGGGCATACAGGAAATTCTATCTGAATCTGTCCAAAATGATTTTACTTATAAAACATAAGATACAACAAGGTCAGGAACCAGAGTTTACATTGACAGTAGATGAATTGGCCAAGCACTTCGATATAAACATAGCAAACAACCATGACCGCAAGAAAAAAGTAATTGCAACATTAAATGCAATAAACAAGAATCTGACACAAACAAAATTCGAATACGAATTTGTGAAAAAGGAAAATGAAAAGTGGGCCTATAGCGTAAAATTCAGATTTTCAGAAGAAACCCTCAAATATTTTGATGAAAAAGCAAAAGCAATAATTACCGCAAAATATTATGAAGGGCTCAAAGATGCCTTCTTAAGAAAAAAAGGCGTACAAGTATATGAGACCTATAAATATAAAGATTGTTTCATATTCGGCAGTGGAAGCTTTAATGAGGAATTTACTGAGTGGGCATACAGCGATGCTGATATGGAATTAAAAAACGAGATATATAGAAATATATATATCCACGTTTTGAAGATGCCACCAAAAGAAAATTGTATTGTAAATATGGCAGATATTAGGCCATTTTAGGCAATAAATGAATATTTTTTTATAACTTTGCAACGGATTTCTATGTAAAAGTGGAAATCCGTTTTTTACATACGTACAGCTGCCAAACGGAAGAGTGGTGTCAGAAGTTAAACTATAAAGCAGCTGCGAACCCGTACCGAATAATACGGCGCGGGGAAGCAGTGCTTTATAAGGGCGACACCACTCCCTCGTTTGGCACGGCGGAACCGTGCCATTATATATATTTATGGCACCTAGACAAATAACTAAACTCATTGAAGAAACCATCGAGAAGATGGAACTTCAAGAACACATCCGTTTTACGCAAGAAGAAAAAATCTATTTTGAGGAAAATTTTGAACCTTTTCATTTGAAAAAGGGACATTATCTGATTACCAAAGATGAATTGGTTGAGCATTTCTACTATTTGGAAGAAGGAATCCTGAACATCTGCTTTCCTGACGCTAAGGGTGGCTTTGTTAATGCACGATTTATGGATGACAGGGCATTCATAAACCCTTTTTTTCTGCATAATCCGGAACACAAAGCCTGTTACAGTATCAAAGCCAATACAAACTGTAAGGTATGGCGAATGAAAAAGCACAAGGCTTATGAAATGTTCGGAGAATCTTTCAATTTCTGTAAGCTGGCTATTTTTCACCTTGAAAAATCTCTTATGCACAGAATAGAAAGAGAAGAAGGAATACACTGCATGACTGCCGACCAAAGGTATGAAAAGGTATTAAATAAAGAAAAATGGCTTTTTAAACATGTTCCGTTAAAGGAAATAGCAAGGTACATCGGAATAACGCCACAGGCTCTCAGTAAAGCCAGAAAAAAGATCTTCAGATAGCTTATAAAAGGACAGGATACTTTTACACAACTAGTATCCTGTCTTTTTTTGTATGCTTTTCATTATATGTTTTACATCATAACAAAAAATGAAACTAGATTAATAAAACAGCATGTTGCGGAAATTAAAATGTCTTTTTATTTGCGGTTTTGCATATTATCTATATGTTTGGACAGAATCAATTGAATTTCCTGACACAATGAGCAGGATTTGATACAATTACTAAATTTGAATATGATAAAACATAAAAATAATAAACTGGATAATATTAACTTTAAAAATAGAAAGCACTATGTACAGCAACATGAAAATCGTAATACTGATTCTCCTCCTGTTTACTGGAGGCAGTGTGATTAAAGCACAGAGACACTACAAAAGGATTTCAGCTTTAGAAGGTAGTTATGGAACCAATATATTCGGGAAAGCTGATAACATGGCAAATATATCATTCTCAAAATACATTGACAGAACATCCTACTGGAAAGCCGGATTGAATTATTTTGAAAAGAGTTTCGATTATTCAGTCAATACTGAAGCAACCCAGCCTTTAGGCATAATGCCGGTAATGCAGAACCAGCAAAGGGAAGAAACAGCCCGGAACTGGTTTGTAAACGGCAGTTATAACCGAACAATAGCCAGTAACCTTAAATCAATCTACTGGAATATAGGTATAGGATGTTTTCTGGGCACAGAATACACCAGACATCCATCAAAAGAGTATCAATTTATCGTTGGTCCGGAAATAGGGACTGAAATAGAACTTTTCATATTGCCAAAGCTCGCATTCACCGTCGGAATAAAAGAAATGTGGAGTCCGTTGTCTGTAAAGAACTGGAATACCGTATGGAATGCGGGATTGAAGATTCTCCTTTATAAATAAAAATCATGTTACTTATTGTCTTATTGCAAGCCAGTACAGATGTATCCGGCCTGATATCGTTGTACCGTGAAGTAGGTGCAATGCTGGTTGGTATTGGCTTTATTTGTGCAGGATTATCTGTACTTAAAAAGCTGATAACCAATCATGAAAAAACAAAGGAAGCTATTATTACCTATGTAGTAGCGTTGGTTGTCTGGCTATTAATATGGTCGTTGATATGAGCATAGCAGATGTTATTATACTTATTGTCATCTCTCTTGGTATCTATCATTTTCTGACTAAAAGAAAAGTCCCGAAAGACGGGCGAAATAATGAAAAGAAACAAGTACCTGGAGTAGAGAAAGACAAAAGGGAAAATATACAGGAAAAAGCGCCGGTCATCAGGGTAATCTTTCAAGTTGAGAACACCGAGGAAGATGACCTTGCCAAGGAGATAGCGGACATGTTCTTAGATGGGAGAACTTACTATTACAGTGGGAAAAAGCCGGAAGAAACAAAAGAAAAAACGGAAGACACTGAAATGGAAAAGTTCGTAAGGTTTGAAGATGTACAATGGAATTTAATTAAAACAATACAAGTATAAACTTTAAAATTAAAGAATTATGGAAGTACTAAAGCAATTAAGAAAGAGATTTGAGAATGTAAACAACAGTGTAAGCAGGTGGGCAGTAGGTCTTATGTTTCTGTTCATGGTGGCAGCTCCGATAGAATTAGAAGCACAGAGCGGCCTTAAGATAAGCAGTCTTTCGGAAGTAACAGACACAGCCAAGGAAGGTGCTGACACAATCCTTGATGTCGCAAAATACATTCTCGCAGCCGTTTTGGGTATCGCACTGGTGTTCGTGATTTATTCTCTTGCTACAAATAATCCACATGCCAAAGAATACCTGTTAGGATGGATCATTGCAGTTGTAGTGATTATGGTTGCCTTCCTGATTATCTGAGCCATGAGAACCATGAGGAAAATAAACAAGCCTATCAAGTTTTTCGGCTTGTCATCCGGGCAATTCGGAATATTCATGCTTATAGTAGCCATCACGATTATCGTCTGCATATTCAAGCAGCTGCATCCGCTGGTCATAACGCTTCTACTCAGCGGAATAGTATTTCTATCAGGGCTACTGTTCAATACCTTGAAAAAGGAACATAAGGCTGGAAATCCGGATTTTCTCACAGGTTTGAGTGTACGGAGCGCAACTCCCAGAAAAATAGTAGATAAAAAAAAGATTTTCAATTTCATTCTAAACTGAACAGCCAATGGTCACACTTATCATCCTAACAGCCGTTGTCATTTGTTTGTTGGCTCTTCTCATTGCAATATTGTATATGCGCAATGAAGAAGTGCAAGTAACAGACAAGGCCACAGATCTGGCAGACATATTGCCTATACAGACCATCACCCAGGATGCAATCATCAATGGGAACGGTGACATCACAGTAGGGTACAGAATGCTTCTTCCTGAAGTGTTCACACTTTCGGAAAAAGAAGCTGAATATATCCATGAGAGACTTGAAGCTCTCTTGAAGATGCTTCCGGCCGGAACTGTCATCCATCAGCAGATTTTTTATTATACCGGAGAGTATAACAATCAGGAATATTCAAACAATGCTCTGATAGCAGAGAACAACCGGCATTTTGACGGCAAGGAGATTCTGAACAGTTATACTAATCTGTATCTTACATTTACCAATGGGAAAAAGAACGGCAAAATAAGAAAAAGTGCGACCAACACATCACTGTTAAGAAGATTACATTACCCGTTTAAGCAGCCATATAGGGATTATGAGAGACGAATGACAGAGATGGAAGCATCGCTTCTTAATTTTGAGAATGGTCTGGCATCTATCCAGCAATTCGAAATCAGGAAAATGAACAGCAAAGAGTTGAACAATGCTGTTTATGATTATATCAATCTATCTTATGATACACCTGTAGAAGATGCAACGGAAAAGGTTGTGAATCCGATGGCCATCACACAGAACGGTGAAATGAAAATCGGCCAGCAGTATGTATCGATGTTATCACTGACAATCGAGGGGGAGCATCTGCATGAACTCTCAGTTCCTCACACCGGTAAAGCACGTTCATACGGTGGAAACATTGAAATACCGGACAGTATCAAGAGCAAGTGCTCGATGTTATACCCCGTAGGTCTCGGATTACCTTTTAATCATATCGTCAATGTGGTCATCGAGATAACAGATCCTGATGCGACAGTAACAGCAATAGGAGCGGAGAAGGATGCCTTGAACTACATCACCAACTTTTATCCCCCCGCAGCAGAAAAGCAGAAGGAGCAAAGATTGTTCTGTGAGGAGATTACGAAATTTGACTATCAGACCGCTTACACTTCGTTCAATGTCATTCTTAATGATACGGACAAGACTTCACTGATGCGTAAGATAGCCCTTGTACAGCAAGGATTCTCCTTCATGAACCAAAGCAGCTGTTATGTTGAAAACGCAGAGTTGTGTAATCTGTTCTTTACGAACATACCCGGTAACGCCAGGGCAAATTACAGAGGTTTCATCAATACAACCAAACAGGCAATTTGCTATCTGCAAAAAGAAGGTATGTATGTTTCAGATACGAAAGGGCACATATACAATGACCGTTTCGGAACACCGGTCAAGATAAATCTTTGGGATTATCCGACATTGAATAACAAGAACAGGATAGTTATCGGGCCGTCAGGTTCCGGAAAATCTTTCTGGCTTAACAATTACATTCTGCAAAGCTATGAGCTGGGCAGAGACATCATGATCATCGACATCGGTGGTTCATACCGTTCTATGATAGCATTGAATGGAGGGAAATATTTTGATTCTACAGAACAGAAGAAATTTGCCTTCAATCCATTTCTGTGTGACCGTGACAAGAACGGTAAGTATCTCTATATCGACACAACGGACGCAGAATCAGCGGATGACCAGATAAAGACTATCGTAGCCATAATAAGCTATATCTGGAAGGCCAGGGAACAGATGATGCCGGCTGAGACGGCGATTCTTAGGAAATCCATCATCGGCTTTTATGACTATGTAAACAATTCTTCAGTAGGTCAGAATAATGAAAGAATCTTTCCTGATATGAAAGCATATAGAAAATATCTTCAGGAAGTATTCAAAAAAAGAATGAGTGATTTTGAAAAGCAGAAATTCGAGATTGAAGAGCTTATTCTTCTGCTGGAACCATATACAGACGGTGAACTCAGTTTCCTGCTCAACGCAAAGGAAAACGTGGATATTGTCCATGACAAGCTCATCGCATTTGACATGGAAGATGCGTCAAAGAAGGAATACTTTCCGCTAGTGGCCATCATTACCCTTCAGATGATTGTCGATAAGATTAAGAAACGACAGGGTATGATGAAGGAACTGATTATCGATGAAGCCCTGGATTTCCTTCAGGATGAAAAGTTCGGAGACTTCATAGCCTATCTGTACCGTACATTCAGAAAGAAAGAGGGAAGCATCACTCTGGCAGCACAGAATATCCTTTTCCTGAAGAACATGCCTTCAGGAATAAAGGATTCAATTATCATCAACTGTGCTACAAAGATAATCCTGGATCACTCGGAGCACCGCCAGAACCTGCCGGAAATCCAGTCTGTCTTGTCCATCAATGACGAAGAAATCTATATGATAGAGTCATTGCAAAGGACAGACCGCTGGAGGGAGTTCTTCATCAAGATGTCCAATGATGCATTCATATTCAGAAATGAGGTCTCAGATTTTGCAGCGGTAGCATTTGACTCAAAACAATCAACCGTAGTCAGGATTAAGCAATTATTCAAAGAAACAGGCTCGACCTATACGGCCATAAACTTATATCTGGAAGAAAGGAGAAAGCAATATGGATGATGCAACAGCAGGATTAACGGAGTTGTTAAACTACAGCACTGACATGAACACGAGCATGAACAGTGTAGCACCCAGTATAGCAGCAGCATTATTAGGCATAGCCCTCATCTTTGTAGTTTGGGCTTTGGCCACAAAAAAGCAAAATGCACGTACATACCTGATAGCTTGGGTAGTATGCGTAATATTTACTATCACATTTATCATTTAAGCTTATGAAGAAATTATTTGGAATAATCATAATCACGACAGCCATGCTGTTTATAGGTGCAGGGAAGGCAGATGCCCAGTGGGTTGTGCATGATCCGGGACATACCTTCCTTAATTCAACAGAGTGGTACACCAACGTAAAGAAATGGATAGAGCAGATAAAGGAGATGGAAGCAGCCCAGAAATTAAGGGAGGGTTTACAGAACATAGACAGAATGAAGGAACTGAAATCTCTGAAAGAGCTTGCTGATCTGTTGGATGACGTTGCCTGTCTGAGTCAGGACTACAGCTTTTATATGAATGTAGGTTCCAACTACCACTGTTTGAAGTTTCTTAATTTTCAAAGAGTAACAGTCAATCTCAGCGTCAGTACCGACCTCCTGATGAAGGTAGCAACGGTAACAAGTTATTTCTCGATGAACTCTGAAGGAAGAATCTCCTTTATCGAACAGGTAAAGGAGTCTGTTGAAAAGGCAGCAGATGAAATGAGAGAGTTTAACGAAACAGTCAGAAGTACAGTCATTTATAAATCGATGAAAGGACACAACCGGAAGACCTATTATCAAGGTCGCCTTTCAGCCTATACAAGATATACCAACTAAGCCTATGAACCAGGACAATTTTTTGTGGGGACTCCAAATAACAGACGGCCTCACTATGGAATTAGTTTCAAAGATGACAGTTATAGCATTTGGAGTTGCAGTCATCTGTTTTATATGCAATCTGGCTTATAATTATCTGTATCACGGAGCCAGTCAGTTGTTGACATCAAATGAAGACAAGTTTCCGGACATGATGGAAATCGGCCGCTGTCTGGTACTGTTTTTCTGTCTGACAATGTATAAGCCAATCGCACAGACCATTGTAGGAACAATGGAAGTCATAAACGAAGCTACATCGCTATCTTCAGAAAGAGCCAATGAATTTGCCCAATTTATGGCCAAGGCAAGCAACGAGCAGGGTGAAATGATAGCAGAATATGAGACCAATTCACTTGAAGCGGAAGTGGCAGCCGGAGAGGACACAACAGGAGCCATGCAGCATGAGCTTGATAAAAAAGCGGAAGAGGATGAGACAACAGGATTAAGAGCCAGTATAGAGAAACTTGTCAATATCCTTAATCCGGCAAACCTTGTAGCACTTGTATTACACGCTGCGGCAGCCTTGGTTGTAGGTATCATACAAATCATCATCCTGGGTTTAGGTGTAGTTATTGTAAAGATACTGGTTATACTCGGCCCGTTTGTCTTCGCGTTCAGTATGCTTCCGGTATTTCAGAAACAGCTATCCATCTGGTTCGGTACTCTCTGTTCATCCTGTATGGTGTTCACTGTGATAAACATACTCAATCAGATTATGTGGCAGACATTAAAAGCACTATGCGAATCACCGGCCGACATGGTTGATATGGCAACACAACAGTTGCAATATCTGGGCATGGATCTGGCTTTAATCGGCGCATATTGCAGCTGTTTCTGGCTGTCGTCAAAGATTGTCGGACACAGTGATGCCGGCAAGGTTATCTCAAAGGTTATGTCGATAGCAACGACAGCAGCCACCATAGCCCTGCTTGGTGGAGCTGGAGCAGCAGCCAAAGCAACAAATGTAGGAGCTGCGGCATCAATTGGAGAAAGTATAATCGATGATAAAAAATAGAAGATATGGACTTGATGAAATTTAAAGGTGTAGACAATGCCGTAAAGATGACTATAAGACTTTCGATAGGCTACTGTGTCGTTCTTACGATAGCTTTTATTACATGCATCATCTATCAGACGATGAAGCTGGAAAAAGCTTACAGCCAGGCATTGGTCATAGACAAGAATGGGGAAGTATATGAGGCAAGTGGTATGCCGGCATCAAATATGAGAAGGTTCGAATACATCAATCATGTCAAGACCTTTGTCGGAAAATGGTATGCCTTTGACGAAAATACCTATGAGAAAAATATCACAAGTGCCCTGAATCTCATTGGGAACAAGGGGAAAGAGCTGTTGAACGAATACAATGATGTGAATATGCTCAATTCACTGGTACAGAAGAACATCAGATACGGAGTATCAATTGACGAAATAGTCATTGATATGGGAACTATCCCTGTAACAGGGAAAATACTTTTCACACAGACGGGATATAGGGCCAGAGGAAAGATTTCAAGAAAGGTAGAAGCAGAGTTCTCCATCTACGATGTATCAAGAAGTGAGGAAAATGCACACGGAGCCAAGATAGAGGACTGGATCGTGCATTATTCGGCACCAATTGAAGACAACCAGGAAGTATATAATAATACCCAACCAGAAAAATCTGACGAACATGAAAACTAATAATTTTTTAAAAGACAAAAACAAGCTTCTGATGATTATACCCATCGTATTAGGTGGTCTATTTCTCTACGTGTTTTTTGTTCACGACACATCATCAAAGGAAGTTGCGGAAAATGAAAAAGAAAGGCAAAGTGTATTGCTGGAGCCGGATTCGGAAGCAAAGGACAAAGCTCTCAATAAGATTGAAGCCTATAAACAGGATGAAAGAGAAGAGAAGGAGAAACAAAGAATCATGGATGAATCACAGGTAAGAGGTTCGGATTTCTACTTCGACCTTCAGAACAGAAATGAAAAATATGACCAGGCAACACTGGAGAAAATACGGAAAATGAAAAGAGATCCATACTCTGATGTAATGGGTGAATATGGCAGCAGCGACAGCCACCTCTCGGAACAGCTGGAAAAGCAGCTTGCGAGCATTGAGGATGAAGAAGAGTTGAAGGAGATTATAAGGGAAGCAAGGAAAAATGCTGAAATCCGAAAGGAACTGGAGCAGAACAATGTCTATAGACAAAAGATATATAAAAGGATTATAGGTTATGACCAGGAAAAGAAAAAAGCCGAAAATCCCACTAAGCCCAAACCAGGCAGTGCAATGGACAGCCTTGTAAGCAACCAGCCTATATACATAGCCGAGAATGGCAAAAGGACAAGGAGACAACATGCAAGTATGCCAAGCAGTAACACCTTATTCAAGGCCTGCATACATGGAGACCAGACAGTCGTTACCGGCAGTACAGTAAGAATGCGTATGCTGGAAGATGCCGTTGTCTGTGGCATGAAGATACCGGCTAACACACTCTTTTACGGTGTGGCGACATTAGGAGCAAACCGGCTGGAGGTAGTGGTAAACAACCTGAAGGTCGGAAATACGATCAGTCCTGTTTCCTTTGTCATCTTCGACAATGACGCTATGGAAGGGCTGAACCTACCGAACAACATGAAGGCTCAGGCAGCCAAACGTATGCAGCAGGGACTTGTCCAGAATATAGATATGCCTCTTGCCTCTATCGGAACAATGACCAGCGAGATAACCAGTGCTGTAAATGCTACGACTCAGATAGCAAAACAGATATTGAATATGAAACTTTCGCAAGTCAAGGTACATCTGAAGAGCAATTATCAGATGTATATACAGGAAGAGACAAAAGAATCAAAGCTGAAACGGAAAGCTGTTCAGGAAGAATTGCAGAGACTATATGCTGAGCTTGAAGAGAACAAAAATAATCAGCCACATCCTTTGGAAACATTAATTGACAAGCTATGATTTTGAATATCTTGAATTATCTAATTGTTATAGCAACCCTGTTTTTCGGGTACAGAATCTATATATCAAGAAAGCAGGGTAAGAAATTTACGGAAATCAAACCGCTTTTGGTTTCATTTTTCGCCTGTATTGTCTTGTTATGGGCGATAACAGTATTCACCGCATTTTATAATTGAAAGTTATGAAAAGAATCTATATTTTAATTGTTCTATGTGTGGCCGCATTCGGCTTAAAAGCACAGAGTCCCGAACAGGAGAGTATCAAAGCCAAGAACATTTACGTATCTTTTGACTTTGTGAAGCATCTTGTGTTCCCGGTGCAAGTGTCCGATATTGAAGTAGGAGAGAAAGAACTCATTTCGGCAGAAAGGGTTGAAGAAGCACCCCACGTTGTCAGACTGTGCGCACAGAGTGAAGACTTTGAGAAAGAGACAAATGTTACCGTTGTTTGTATCGACGGCAGTGTCTATACTTACCATGTGAAATATATAGCAAACGGTCTTGTCGATCCTTCCCCTAATATCTATGAAGATAACGGTAAATGGGAACACAACGATTATCAGGCGGATGTCAGTGACATGCACATGGCCGAGTTTTTCTTCCCCTCAGACATCATATACGGCACACAAGGTAACGAAATGTCCTTTGCTTTACAGAGCTACAACAATCAGCTGAAGGTTTCAACAGCTAAAGATGCCGTTGAAAATTCGAATCTTTTTGTCATCGACAAGAACATGAATACATACAGCATTGTCATCCGCAGAAACGAGACTTCGGTCTTCACCTACAACTATGATGACAAGCGTGAATATACTGCCCACATCGATGTGAACAGTGAGGTGATGGACAAATGCCTTCAGGAGCTGAGAACAAAGAAAAGGAACATTTACAGTGTTGGCGAGGTAAAAAACAAGTTTGAGCTGTCAATGTCCAACCTGTATGTACATGAAGACTTTATGTTTTTCATCTTTGATTTGAAAAACAAGTCATATATAGACTATGACATTGAATTTGTCAAATGCTTTCAAAGAGACATCAAGAAAAGCAAGAATGCCATACAGCAGGAAACAACCATAGATCCCATTTATACAAAGGATTTTGAAACAAAGATAAAGGGCAAAAGCGCCAACAGGCTTGTTCTGGGATTTAACAAGTTTACAATTCCGGACAACAAAATCTTTGAGATAGAACTGTATGAAAAGGGTGGTGGCCGCCACATGAAACTGGCTGTTGAGAACAAGTATATTATCAGGGCAGAACCTTTATTCGAAAAATGATATGAAACTGAAAGAAGCTTATGAGAACTATTCCTATAATAACATAGGGCAGTTCAGAGCCTTGTCGGAAACTCTTGGCTATAAAACAGAATATCATGACGGAAGCTATCTTTTCCACAAGGGGGATGACAGTATCCAATTATCTTTGGATGAAATCAGATCTAAAGCTAAAGAAAACCGGAATGAACAGCGAGCCGAGGAGTCAAAAGAAAAGGTTTGTTCGTTCTTTGACAAGAACAAGGCAAATGAGCCTTCATACATCGAAGAACTTAGAAAAAAAGGAATCAGTGTGATTCGGTGGAATGACATAAAGGGCGAGAACAAAGACGGTTTCACCATCATAGACCATAACCGTAAAGTATGCTATACAGGCCAGGAGCTATACGAATATGCACACAACACCGGCAACCTGCTGGACGGTAAAGGAACAAAACTGGAAAAGGGTATAATGTCAGACCTGATGGATATAGGTGAGAAGAAAGGGAAGCTGCGTATGAGTGAGAACGGCATTTCCGTCTTTTACCGCAAGGAAACCCTAACCATTCCGGACAGGATGCTTGGACACAAGCTTAACAAAACGGAGAAAGAGCGTCTTCTACACGGTGATATTGTTCCTTTAGATACCAAAAGAGGTACAATTATGCTTCAGGTTGACAAGGACTTGAATTCGGTAATCGTGAGATCAAGCAAAGAAATTAAGATACCTAATGTGATAGGCAAGACCGAGGAATATGACGGATATAAGTTAACCAAAGCAGACAAATATCTGCTTGCCAACGGTCATACGTTAGAGAGTAAGCTCATGCACAGCAAGGACGGATATATCCTTGCCGACATATCTCTCACAGATGACAAAAAAGGCATTCAGTTCTCAAACATACAGAGTATTACAGAAGGAAAGGCTCATGAACTGATAAAGGAGATGAGACCTAAACTGGAAGCTGTAAACCCCGTCATAGAAAATAAGGTATCGGCAGATAAAGGGCGAGACATGGACAGCGAGTTTAAGGAAGCGGTCGGTAAAAGGGACTTTGAAACGATTGACAAACTCAGGGAGGACGGTTATAAGCCAAGTGAAGATTACATCAGAGGTGTTGGAAAACAGCTGAATCTGAGTGATAATGAAATGAAGGAAGTTCAGAAGATTTTTCAGGTTAAGCCGGATGAACTGAGCGAACATCAGAAACAGGCTGCCAAGCTTTTAGATGCAGCCTCGGTAGGAAATTTCAGAGTCATTCAGGACATCCAAAAAACCGGATATCAGATAACACAGAATGATATAAAAGCCATGCGAGAAAATGGCGTACAGGAAAACACCATCATCGCCGTTCAGAAGATATTCGGTCTTGAAAACAAAGGCAAGACTTTGGGTGATGTGAAGTTGGCAAGCAGTCCGAAGCCGGACAATACAAAAGAAATGGCCAGACCAATTGCCAATACCGTAAACAAGATGTTCAACGACTTATAAAAATGCAATTATGGACTACAATGAACTGGTACAGAAAAGACAGGAAGGCATCATCGATGACCTGGAGTTTCTGCTCGCTCAGAAAGATTTGGCAGAAATATATCTTGAAGACATGAAGTCAAGAGGAGAGAGACCCAATAATGAGAATGCCGTCAAGTGGCTATGTGAATATGAGAATAACCATTTATACGAACAGTTATGAAAGAAGATTCAGCAGGTGACAAAGCACTGAAACAGTTTGCAGACCTCATGATTCAAAAAATCAAGGAGGTTGAGCATGACTGGAAAAAGCCCTGGTTCTCTCCGGAAGGTGGAGGGGGCTTACCCCAGAACATCGAAGGCAGAGTATATAATGGGATAAACCTCTTCATGCTGTACTTACTTTCGGAAGAAAAGGGTTACAGCACACCATTGTATATGACATTCATGCAAGCTAAGGAAGCCGGAGCCTCAATTATAAAAGGAGAGAAATCGTTCCCCGTAATATACTGGAACTTTTCAGTAAAGGACAAGAACGGGAACAAGATAAGCATAGAAGACTATCGGAATCTATCAGAGGACGAAAAGAGGGAATATAAAGTGACACCTTATATGAAAACCTATAATGTGTTCAATGTCTCTCAAACCAACTATCCGGAAGTCCAACCTGAGAAATGGGAAAAGCTGAAGTCACAGTTTGTTCCACCGGCTCTGAAGGATGAACAAGGCATGTACACCATGCCGTTGCTTGATGCACTTATCAGAGAAAGGCAATGGATATGTCCGATATATCCGAGAGAAAGCGACAGTGCTTATTACAGGCGTGGAGAAGGATGCCATATAATTGTCCCGCTGAAGGGACAGTTTGATACAGGTGAATCCTTTTATTCAACACTGCTGCATGAAATGGCACATTCAACCGGTGAAGTCGGTCATCTGGAAAGAGAAAAAGGAGAGGTTTTCGGAGATTCCAAATACGCCAAGGAAGAACTTATCGCAGAGCTAACTTCTGCTTCATGCGGTAAAACCATGGGTATATCAACCTGTATCAGGGAGGAGAATGCGATGTATCTGAAGAGCTGGCTGTCGGCATTGAGTCAAGATCCGAAATTCATATACACCATTCTTTCCGATGTAGCCAAGGCAAGTGCCATGATACAGGAGAAGGTTTACGGAATGGAACATAAACTGAGCAATGATGAAAAATTCTTACTGGCGGCAAGCCAGGGCGATGAAGATAAATTGAAAGAGTTGAAAGAAGCCGGCTATAACCCTTCGTTGCTTATGATAGACAGGCTAAATGTCAATGTAAGCAACAATGAAGGGAAAGAGGCAGTAAGCAAGGTGTTTGGAATAGATTTTGAAACTAACAAAACAGCAGAAATGAGCAAGGAAATGGTCAAGCCTGCTGAAATAACAATGAATATTTAACCCCTAAATCGAAGAATTATGTTTACAGGACAATTAATCGGTTATGTAGGTGCAGACGCACGTTTAAACAAGAGTGGTAAAGGATTTTATTTCCCTGTTTCATCAAAGTTTAAAGGAGTTGGAGACACTGAAGACAAGACTCTTTGGATAACTTGCTTTGTAAACTTTGACACAAAAATCATGGAATATATCAAAAAGGGTACTCAGGTATATGTGACTGGAGATATATTTATTGATGTATTCAAGAAAGAGGACGGAAACTGCATACCGTCTGTAACCATGAACGTAAGCCGTGTAGAACTGCTCGGCAAGAGTGAAAAGAAAGACGAGACTAACGCATAAAGATTGAACTATGGAAAAAGAAAAGAAAGACCTGTCATTCATCCTTATACTGCTATCTACTCTGATAGGTATAGCTGTATTATTCCAGTGGGCTATAGTAAACGGTTTGTATGTTCCGGTCAGGAATCAGGCCATGTGGGAAAAACTGCTGGTAAAGGGAATCATGTTCCGTTTCCTGTATGTGATACTCATAGCCGGATTAGCTTTTCTTTTTCCATATAAGAAACCTGATGATGAAAGTAAAAAATGGTTTTACACAAGTCTGACCTTAATGACGGCCACTATACTTGTCGTTGGTTTCAGTGAGTTATCAAACTGGTATAATCTATTTGTATTCCCAGTGATATTTGTAGCCTACACATTGTTAATCATCAAGACAATGCCTTACTTCTTCAGGAGACATGTCAAGTCGGATGAAAGTATATTCGGCCTGAGTAATGTGGAATCACCCTTTTATTTCAGATTTGAGACAGCAAATGGGCCACTTACCATCCACAAGCCACAGCAGAATATATATATTGACGGAGGTCCGGGTTCAGGTAAATCAGAAAGCTGGATAAAGGGAATGATTTATCAGTGTGCGGAAAGGAATTATGCCGGGTTCATCTATGACTGGGAGGGTGATCCGACAAAAGATAAATCACCAATACTTTCAAGAATAGCTTACGGAAGTATCGAATACTTCAGGAAGCAGGGCAGGGAGGTACCTAATTTTGCCTACATAAACTTTATAGACATGTCAAGAACCGTCAGGGTTAATGTATTGTCACCCAAATATATGTCAAAGGGTAATGAGTCCTTATTCATAAGGAATATAATAGTGACACTTATGAAGAATTTGGAAGCAAGCTGGAAAGAAAAAACAGACTTTTGGGCGAACAATGCAATAAATTATGTATATTCGATAGCTTATAAATGCTTCAAGGAAAAAGACCTTGGTATCTGTACCCTACCACATGTTATAGCATTTGCCTTATCTGACAGCAACCTTGTTTTTGAGTGGCTATCTGAAGATCCGGAAATAGCACTTAATATGTCAGCCATGTTAACAGCTTGGAAATTGGGAGCTCAGCAGCAGACAGCCGGAGCTGTTTCTTCAGCACAGACACCACTTGTTCTATTGAACAACAAATATATATTTTGGGTTTTGTCTCCGCTACCTGAAGAAGAGTTCTCACTGGATATAACAAACAAGGAACATCCTACTTTAATGTGTGTTGGTAATGCGCCCACTATTAAAGAAGCTGTATCACCGGCCATCAGCTGCATTGGCAGTGTGCTGATGTCTCAAATGAACAATCCGGGAAAGGCAACAAGCGTATTCATGGTTGACGAGTTTCCTACAATTCTTCTGCAAGGTATAGACACATTTATCGGTACAGCACGAAAACACAATGTTTCCACCATACTGGCCGTACAGGACTTCAATCAGGCAGTTAGGGACTATGGAGAAAAGAGTGCCAATATTCTCAAAGCCTCCTGCGGAACACAGGCTTACGGCATGACCGGAAATGAGAAAACAGCCAAAGATATTGAAAGTCTGTTCGGCGAAAAGAAGGAAGCCCAGGAAAGTTACTCTCACCAGGAAAGTGGTGGAGGAAGCCGAACAGAAAGCCTCCAGAAAGAGAAAGTCCTGAAAGCCCGTGAAGTGGCCGGACAGTCAGCAGGACACTTTATCGGAAAGATAGCTGGCGGACAGCCTCCTTTCTTCAATGCACAAATGAACATGTGCCGTTTTGAGGAAAAAGAAATACCACCTTTCTCTCTTCCGGTAAGACTTGATGAAGGTAACGAAAAACTCGAACTGGACATTCTTGAAGAAATCGTGCAACAGAATTATATTAAGATAATAAATGATGTAAACGAGGTCTTGAAAGGCGTTGAAGAAAAAATCAAAAAACGCAATAATCCTGATACTACACACAATCAGAGACAAGAAAGAAATTTTAATTAACTAATAAATTGAATTATCATGAAAAAGTATTTTGCAACATTATTAGCAGCAGTGAGTTTATTGACAGTATCATGCAGTAAGGATGATGATCCGACAATAGGAAGCAGTGATGCAGGAGTGTATAGAATAACAATTGAGGTCAGTGGAACTGATGCAAAAGGATTCGCACATATAACAAATCTTGACAAGGTTAATATAAGGAACGAGAAAACTGGAGATTCTTCACTGTCAATAGATGATGAATTTACGACAAGTGCAAGTTATGTAACAGAAGGAAAGGTTAAGGAAATTGCCGCACAGGGCATGGTACATTCAAACGAAAAAGCAAGTGTAAGAATGAAGGTAACCAAAGATGGGAAAACTGTTTTTGATGAAAGCAAAAGCATAGATCCGGAAACTGGTACCGGTAAAATAGGCGAACTCAGGTTTACAACAATTTCGCAATAAGTCGTAATTTTGTATGATTATTATAGAACTATAAAGTTGTAAAACTGGATAATTTTTAGTATCTTTGTAATACATAAAACACTGATATTCAATAATGAAAGTTGATTTTAACAGACTAAAAACAGAAATTTCCCTCCCTGATTTTCTCTTAAATCTGGGTTGGAAATTTGTGGCCGGTTCTTCTAACAGCTGCCCTAAAATGAGTAATGGTACACATACCATTGTCATCAAGCGGAATGCACAAAACCAATATACCTATTGGGATGTGCACAGCGACAATGTAAGAGGCAGAACGATTCTCGACATGATGCAGGAACATCTGTTTGAGACAACCGGAAAGCAACCGACATTAAGAGAAGTCGGTGAAATCTTACAAAACTACATAAATACGAACCAGATAATTACTCCGGAAAACAGCAGATACGATGTTGGTAACACGAGCATGAGTACAGACGAACTGACAATGTACCTCAAGCAGCTTTTACCTTATAAGGGTAATTATCTACAGAAACGCGGTATATCAGAAGAATGTATAGATAGTCCGGTTTTTAAAGATGTCTTTCTAATTAGGGAAGTTAAGAACAAAAATACCACATACAGAAACATCTGTGTAAAGATGTACAATGATAAGGGTGTTCAAGCTATCTCCCAAAGGAATGAATCTTTTAAAGGAATTTTAGGAGGTAAGTTTGAATGCCTGGCTCTCAGCAACCACGATAAAAGCAGACCTATTGATATACTATATGTCGGAGAGTCTATCATAGACTGTATATCTCACTATCAACTGTGTCACAAGAATACAAGTTTGAATCTTGTTTATGTATCTACAGAAGGTACACTTACCGAAGGACAAATGCAGTTGCTTCGTATCATTATCAGTAAGAATGAAGTGAAGTCACTACGGAGTATATTCGATAATGACAAGCAGGGTTATAAGTACACGCTATGGCTTGATAATAACCTTAGAGGTATGCAGCATGATGTAGAGCAAATGGATAGTGAGGTATTAAAAAATACAGCTTACCTGGTTCAGAATACTGAGTTTCCACAAAAGAAAGATTGGAATGATGACCTGAAAGCAGCAACTATAGAAAAGACCGCCGATTAAAGGCGGTCTTTTTTTACATGACAAATTAAGCATTAATTATAGTCAATCAATAAGTATAGTATCTCTGTTGCATAATTTCTCCGACAGGAAATTTTCTCTCAGGCATACTTTCGGAAAAGAAGATAGTTTAATCCATGATTTTGTATGATGGTTGAATTTTTTTACCACAAGTTTATCTGATGGTGATATTCGTATTACCTGGAAACCGGCTTCGCTCAGGTTTATGAGATCAGACACCTTAATCCGTTCACTCGCATTAAAAATATACTTGGATGAATGGCGCATAATGGATATACTGAATTCAATATCTGAGAATTTAGATGATTTTTCAATAATGCACCAACTTGGTATTTGACAAGCGCACATTTGTTTTAGTATATAGATTCCTTCTTCATTCTTACTTATCTTTATGACATTGAAATCACCTTGTAGTGCAATTTTAAGCAATTCCTTTTCACGCATACTTAATTTAAAGATTATTAGATAGTTGTATGTGTGCAAAGATAATGGATTAGTGCCTCAAGGGGCACTTTTTTTGCTACTTTTTGCATGAAAAAGTAGAAGATCCATCTACAGCCTATTTCTTGAATAGGTTGTAGATGGTCAATTTCTTTTCACGTGCCTTCCTCACGGTGTAAGATGTACCACCCAAAGACTTTTCATCCCAATAAGCAATAAGCTGGCATGAGTGTGAAATCATGTAGTCGTTACGTTTAAGGTAGGCGATATTTGAAAAATCTTTGGATATGGTCACTACTTCATCTGCCTGCTTAAGGATGTTCAGATACCTGTTCTTGTTCTCTGTATTGAAATATTTGTCTTGGTCAGGAAAAGGCACAACAACAATAAGAACTATGTCACAAAATTCTGTCTTAAGGCTAAGGACTGCTTCTGCTGCAATGGTATCGAAGCCAACTGCTCCACCGGCATAAAAGAACCTGGCGCCGTTCTTATAACAATATCTTATAGCTTCCTTCACCCTATCAGAAGTTTGCTTATAGTCTATGACTTGGCGGTGTCCGGTGAAAGAGGTGGACAGATGGCTGAGCCATCTGTCCCGCGATTTTCTGCAAATATCAAGGGTGGCTCCCGTTGTATCGTACTTCAGTCCGTTATGTGCTATATAACTATATAAAAACAGGGTCTCCGTCTGAAAGAGACCTGTTTTTATCGTTTTATATGTTTCTATTGCCTTCATTTAATTGGTTTTATAAACTGTTTTACCTATAAATAAACCACCCAAAACTTCTGCACCAAATTTCTCAATCTTGTTGGCGAATATTGCGTAAGCGAATCCCTTTGTAAGAATATCGTCAAACACTATTACTTTTTTGCCTTTGAAAAAATCTTGGTCGAACTCGATTTCTTGTTTGTTGTGGATGTCGTTTTTATCTACATTATCATGCTCGGCTGATTTTTCACCTTTTACCTTGATATGGTCGTATGCGTTACACATTCCGCAAAGTTGGCAAACCATAGAAGAAAAGTTCTTGTATCTCTTTTCGTTCTTCTCTGCGCTTGATGCCGGAACACAAGCAAAGATAATGTTTTTTGTCTCCGTTCCGTAAAGCTGAATGAGCTTGTTTGCAACCAAATGAGCTACATTAGAGAATGCCTTGCCGTCTTTAAAGTCCCAAATTAGTCTGCGGATTTTCCACTCCTCCTGAGTTGCGTTTCTGTTCTTTGTCGAAAGGTATGGATAAAATGAATACATCATCTTTCTCCACTGCTTGTCCAAACTTGGGTATTTACCGAATGTTGCTGCCATATCCGTATGCTTTAGAGGGTTAAAACTTGAATTATTCTTCAGCTAGATTTAGACCTTTTTTTGAAAACCTTTGTCTTGGT
>ERZ827043.775-NODE-775-length-37841-cov-3.528900_pt1 | contig 37841 bp, 37 predicted proteins | sample MGYA00519923_ERZ827043 | MGnify/ENA primary metagenome ERZ827043 (study PRJEB31778, sample SAMEA3449251) | human gut metagenome | biome: human gut; feature: human-associated habitat; material: faeces | place: United Kingdom | collected 2010/2012 ... | reverse complement strand
GAGGAAAACGGCTATACGCCCAACGCCTTTGCGCGCGGTCTGGGGTTGAATACGATGCACACCGTCGGCCTGCTCTGCGCGGACAGCTCCGACCCGTATCTGGCGCAGGCGGTCTACAACCTGGAACAGGAGCTGCGCTTAAACGGCTACGACTGCCTGCTCTGCTGCACGGGCTACGCGCGGGAAACCAAGGAAAAATATCTGGATCTTCTGCTGAGCAAGCGCGTGGACGGACTGATCTTTGTCGGCTCCCAGTTCACCGAAAGCGCGCCGGAGGACAACGAGTACATCCGCCGGGCAGCGCGGCAGGTTCCCTCTGTGCTGCTGGGCGGCTCTTTGGAAGGGCCGAATCTCTACGTTACCCAGTGCGACGAACGCGCCGCGATGCGTTCCGCCGCCGCGCGATTAATGGACAGCGGCTGTGAGAGCATCCTCTATCTTTACAACTCGCTGTCCTTTTCTTCCCGAAACAAGCTGGCCGGCTATCGGGAGGGATGCCAACTGTGCGGCAAGCCCGCCCAGGTGAGCCACGCGCTGCTGCTGGATATGTATCAGTTCGACGTAGTGCAGGCGCGTGATCTGCTGCTGCGCCGCTGGGAAGAGGGGCTGCGCTTTGACGCAGTGCTGGCCGCCGACGACCGGCTAGCGGTGGGCGCAGCGAAGTTCGCCAAGCGGCAGGGGTTGCGTGTGCCGGAGGATTTGCAGATCATCGGCTGCAACAACAGCCCCATCGCGAGATATTGCGACCCGGAATTGACGAGCATCGATAACCAGCTGGGCGCGCTGTGCCACCAGTGCGTCACCACCCTGATGGAAGTGCTGGCCGGAAAATCCAGCCCCACGCGCACGGTGTTTTCCGCCGTGCTGGTGGAGCGCGAATCCACTGCCCTGAAACGTGAGGAGGACTAGAACCATGGCTGCTTTTATGGATGAAAACTTTTTGCTCAAAACGCCTGCGGCGCGCAAGCTGTTCTTCGATTACGCATCGCAAATGCCCATCATCGACTACCACTGCCATTTGAGCCCGCAGGAAATCTATGAAAACCGCGGCTTTGAGAATCTGACGCAGGCGTGGTTGGGCGGCGACCATTACAAATGGCGCCTGATGCGCGCGGCTGGCGTGGAGGAAAAATACATCACCGGCGACGCGCCCGACCGCGAAAAATTCCAGAAATACGCCGAGGTGCTCTCCCGCGCCATCGGCAATCCGCTCTATCATTGGAGCCATCTGGAATTGCAGCGCTTCTTCGGCTGGAAGGGCGTGTTGAGGCCGGATACCGCGCAGGAAGTCTGGGATCTGACCTGCGAAAAACTGAAGGATCCGGAAATGCGTGCGCGCAAGCTGATCGAAAACAGCAACGTCAAGCTCGTCTGCACCACGGACGACCCTGCGGACAGCCTGATCTGGCACGAAAAACTGGCTGCCGATGCTTCCTTCCCGGTCAAGGTGCTGCCCGCATGGCGGCCCGACCAGGCCATGAACATCGAAAAGCGCTCCTTTACCGACTACATTGAAAAACTGAGCGAAGCCTCCGGCGTCGTCATCAAGGACTTTGACACGCTGCTGGCCGCGCTGGACAGACGCATGGAGTTCTTCCACGCGCACGGCTGCCGCCTTTCCGACCACGGCCTGCCCTACGCGATGTACGCGCCGCTGCCGCGCGACCAGGTCAACGACGCGCTGCTCCGCCGGCTGGACGGCATGCCCCTCTCCCCGGAAGAGGCGCTGGGCTACAAGACGGCGCTTCTGCTGCACCTGGGTCGCCGCTATGCCGAGCGCGGCTGGGCAATGCAGCTGCATTACGGCTGCAAGCGGGACAACAACTCCGCCATGTTCGGCCGTCTGGGGCCGGATACCGGCTTTGACGCGATCGACGACCACACGCCGTCGGCGCAGCTGGCGGACTTCCTCGACGCGCTGGCCTGCACGGACGAGCTGCCGCGCACGCTGGTTTACAGCCTGAACCCGGTGGACGACGATGCGATTGATTCCATTCTCGGCTGCTTCCAGGAGGGTCCGACGGTGTGCAAGATGCAGCACGGCTCGGCCTGGTGGTTCAACGATCAGAAGCAGGGCATGGAAAAGCAGCTGACCTCGCTGGCCAACAAGGGATATCTGGCGGGTTTTGTCGGGATGCTGACCGACAGCCGCTCCTTCCTGTCCTATCCCCGGCACGAATACTTCCGCCGCATCCTGTGCAACTTAATCGGCGGCTGGATTGAAGACGGCGAATATCCGGCCGATTTCGGCCTGTGGGGCAAGGTTGTGCAGGATATTTCCTACAACAACGCCCATACGTATTTCCGCTTCCCGGAATAATTTCAAAACTTTACCCGCCTTGTGTTTCTTTTTCGCGCCGGGCGGGTATACTTTATTCATAAGTATGATTTTACCCGCAGGGAGGAGCGATTGACTTTGTATTGCGTCAAGAATGTCAAAGAAGATCTGATCTGGGTGGGCGGCAGCGACCGTCGTCTGGCTCTGTTTGAAAACGTGTTCCCGATCCCGCGCGGCGTTTCTTACAACGCCTACCTCGTGCAGGATGAGCAGACCGTGCTGATGGACACGGTAGACTCCTCCATCGGCAGCCTGTTCTTTGAAAATCTGGAGCACGCACTGAACGGCAAAATGCTCAACTATGTAGTCGTCAACCACATGGAGCCCGACCACGCGGCGACGCTGTCCGAGCTGGTGCTGCGCCATCCGGAGGTGACGGTGGTGTGCAACGCAAAGACCATCGTCATGATCCGTCAATTCTTCAACTTTGAGATTGACAGCCGCGTGCTCATCGTCAAGGAGGGCGACACGCTGTGCACCGGCCGCCATACCTTCACCTTCGTCATGGCCCCGATGGTTCACTGGCCGGAAGCGATGGTGACCTACGATGTGACGGACAAGGTGCTCTTCTCCGCGGATGCTTTCGGCACCTTCGGCGCGCTCAACGGCGGGCTGTTTGCCGATGAATATGATTTTGAAACCGAGTGGCTGCCCGATGCGCGCCGGTATTTCACCAACATTGTGGGCAAATACGGCACGCAGGTACAGGCGCTGCTGAAGAAGGCCGCCGGCATCGAAATCGAGACCATCTGCCCGCTGCACGGCCCGGTCTGGCGCAAGAACATCGGCTGGTTCATCGACAAGTATCAGAAGTGGTCTACCTATACGCCGGAGGACAAGGCCGTGATGATCGCCTACGCCTCGGTCTACGGCAACACGCAGAACGCAGCGGAGATTTTGGCGGCGCGCCTTTCCGACAAGGGCGTGCGCAACATCGCCATGTACGACGTTTCGGTGACGCATCCCTCCGTGATCGTTTCGGAGGCTTTCCGTTGCAGCCATCTGGTGTTCGCTTCCACCACCTATAACGCGGGCATTTTCGTCAACATGGAAACCGCGCTGCATGATATTATCGCGCACAACCTGCAAAACCGCACCGTGGCGCTGATTGAGAACGGCACTTGGGCGCCGACCTCCGGCAACCTGATGCGCGATCTGCTCTCCAAGTGCAAGAACATGACCATTCTGGAGGACAAGGTGACGCTGCGCTCCTCCGTCAAGGGCGAGCAGCTGGAAGGTCTGATCCGCCTGGCGGACGAAATCGCCGCATCGGTACTGCCCGCGCCCGCCGCTGCGCCGGAGAAGAAGGTCGATCAGAACGCGATGTTCAAGCTCTCCTACGGCCTGTTCCTGCTCACGGCCAAGGATCAGAAGGACAACGGCTGCATCATCAACACCGTCACCCAGATCACCGATACCCCCAAGCGCATCTCCATCGCGGTCAACAAGCTCAACCTGACCCATGACATGATCGCCCGCACCGGCAAGTTCAACCTGACGGTGCTCTCGCAGGACGCGCCGTTCAAGATCTTTGAGCATTACGGCTTCCACAGCGGCCGCGACGTGAACAAATTCGAAGGCCACGACCTGCCCCGCACGGAAAACGGCCTGATCTATCTGCCCGGCAGCAGCTGCGCCGTGCTCAGCGCCACCGTGACCGGCAAGCAGGAATACGAAACGCACACGGTGTTCTTTGCGGAAGTTACCGAGGCCAAGGTGCTCTCCGACGTGCCGCCGATGACCTATGATTACTACTTTGCCCACGTCAAGCCCCAGCCGCAGCCCGCGGCGGAACAGCAGAAGGGCTGGGTCTGCAAGGTCTGCGGTTACATCTATCCGGAAGAAGTGCTGCCGCCCGATTTCATCTGCCCGCTGTGCAAGCACGGCGCAGAAGATTTTGAGCCGCTGAACTGATTTCAAAACCCTTTTCCAAAATCAAAGCAGCCCCTCCACAGGATCACCTTCCTGTGGAGGGGCTGCTTACTTCTTCTTGCTCAAAAGTTCAGCAGCATATCGTTCCATTTCGCGCCGCCGTGGGTGGAGTTGGACACACCCCGGCAGACGAAACCGAATTTTTCGTAGTAGTGCTTCAAGTGATCCTTACAGGTCAGCACCACGCCCAGGCACTCGCGGGCGCGCGCTTCGTCGATCATGCGCTGCAAAAGCTGGGCGGCAATGCCCTGATTGCGGTAAGCAGGCAGCACATCCAGCCCGAACACGGTCTGATAAGCACCGTAGGGTTTGTGCAGCGATACGTCATGATACAATTCGTCGGGCAGCGTTGGCTCGTCGGTGGTGCAGCCGTTGACGAAACCCACCACGCTGCCGTCTAGCTCCGCCACAAAGAAGTTCTCCGGGAAGGCAGCATAGCGCTCGCAGATCGACTGCGCGTCCGCGGCCTCCGCAGGCGGGAAGCAAATGTGCTCAATGGCGATCATCTCTTCTACGTCTTCCGGCTGTGCATTCCGAATCACAAGGCTCATGGTCTCTTCTCCTCCTGTGCAACGCTTTTCGGATGTTCCTGCCGGCACTGGCTGCGCGGGGGCGCGTTTTGCGCCGCCTTGAGCCGCGCCTGCACGTCCGCAATGCGCTCCGCTGTGGCCAGGTAGGCACGCTGATGCATCACGAGGCGATTGTTATACTGGCGCTTAAAGTGCATCTGCGCAAAGGCGATTCCGTGCTCCGGGCAGCGGCACAGCGCCATGAAGCGCCCATGACCGCTGTCAAACCACGGCAGATCGGGCGTAGTCGCACCGCCGCAGATCGGGCAGCGCACCACCGTCATGCGCGGGTTCGCCAATATGTCGTCATAACGAGTGTAGGCCGTCTGCACCGAGCGCGCGTCGGATCGGGCGGCCAGCGCTTCCTCGGCATTGAAGCGCAGCAGCGCGTCAATCGTCTCGGGCGCGGCGTTCTCGACCTCGCTTTCCAGCCGCGCCATGACGCGGGCGGTATAAATTGCGTCGTTGAGCGCACGGTGGGCGGGCAGATCCATCTCCATCCCCAACTGCTCCATCGCCGCCGACAACCCAACCTGCGCCAGCGGCTTATCGGTCATCAAGTGCGAATAGACCATCTGGATGTTGAGCGGCGGCTCAAAGGGCAGCTCCATCTGATAATATTTGGTGTTGCGAAGCAGCACGGGATAATCGTCCCGGCCCCAGGTGCAAAGGAAGGCCTTCGGGCCGCACCATTCGACAAAGTGCTGAAAGGCGTCCGGGAAGGCAAGCCCCTCCTCCAATTCGGCAGGGTCGATGCCCGTCACCTCTCGGATGTGTTTATCCAGCACCGGGTAGATCACCGGGCGGATGATGAGCTGCTGCCGGTCCACTTCCTTCAGGTTCCGGTCGAGCTTGACCGCGCCGATCTCGATGATCTCGTGCGGAATATCATGATTGGGGCGGCTGGCTCGCTGGTTCCATTCCAGATCCATCACAACGAAGCTCTGCGTATCCCCGGGTACAAAACATAGCATTGGTTTTTCGGCTCCTCACTCCCCGGCGCGGCGGGTTTCCCGCGCAAAGGCACAAACTCGGTTTCTATTATAACAGCTCTTGATTCCTTTGTACACTCAAAAACCGGGCTTTATTTCCGTCGCGGGCTGTGTTATGCTTAAGGCACAAAAATAAATCTTGGGAGGACACGGCAACATGATCATCCGCAATTTTCTGGAAGCCAAACTCAGCGACGACTGCATCCACGAAGGCAAGGGGCTCTGCCACCACGCCAACATACTGCCCGCCGATGTATTTGACGCGCCAATCCGCTTTCTAAACTACACCATACTGCCCAAAGGCGCAACCTTCGGCGCGCACAAGCATGGCAACGACAACGAACTCTACATCATTCTTGAGGGCAGCGGTCACTACACCTGCAACGGCGAAACCGTGCCCTGCAAGGCGGGCGACGTGCTGCTCAACCCGCCCTACGGCACCCACGCCATCGCCAACGACAGCGATGAAGACGTGGAAATGCGCGTGCTGGTGATCGAGGCGTTCAACCGCGAGTAAGCTCGTCCAGCACACGGATCAGCGCCGCCTCAAACGCCGCGTTCTGCTGCGCATCGCGCTTTTTCGGCCCGTGCAGACGGCCTCCGCCCCGGCGGATCTTGCGCGCCGTGTGCCGCGCCAGCAGCAGGGAGCCGATGTTGTCGTCGGTATATTCCAGCCCGTCCTGCCCGCAGGACGCGCGCCTTGCGGGACAGACACATTGCCGCCAGGCCGTAATCCTGCGTCACAGCCAGATCGCCGGGCGCAAGGGCGTTCACCAGCGCAAAATCCGCGCTGTCCGCCCCCTTGGACACCACAACGGTTTCTGCTTCCTCGTGCCGGAGAATGTGCGAGGTATCGCAATAGAGCGTCACGGGGATTCCCCGCTTCCGCGCCTGTTCCAGGCAGATTTCCACCACGGGGCAGGCGTCTGCATCGATCAGGAGTTTCATCTTTCATCACCTTTTCTGTTTCAACGCATCATATAAGGGAGAAAACACATGAAATACACGCTTCTTGGAAAATCGGGCATTGAGGTTTCGCGCATCACGCACGGCTGCATGGAGCTGGGCGGCGGCCCGTGGGATGTGCGCGAGGACAAGGAAAACATCGCGCTGCTGAACACCGCGCTGGAGCACGGCATCACCACCTTCGACACGGCGGAAAGCTACGGCAAAGGACATTCCGAAGAGGTCGTCGGTCAGGCGCTGCACGCCGTGCGCGACAAGGTGGTGCTCTGTACCAAGGTTTCCAAGGAGCATCTGCACAAAAACGACGTCATCGCCGCGTGCGAGGGCAGCCTGCGCCGCCTGAACACGGAATACATCGATCTTTACTACATCCACTGGCCGAATGCCGAGATCGACATCGGTGAGACGATGGAAGCCTTCCTGACCCTCAAGGAGCAGGGCAAGATTCGCGCCATCGGCGTATCGAACTTCTCGGTTCAGCAGATGCAGGGTGCGATGCGCTATGCGCCGCTGGATGCGCTTCAGCCGGAATACAACCTGCTCACCCGCGGGATTGAGAAGGACGTGCTGCCCTTCTGCGCGCAGAACAGCATCTCCGTCATGACCTATAACTCCATCGCCAAGGGCATTCTTTCCGGCGCGTTCCACTTCTACGGCACGCAGGTGACGGATTTCCGCACCGCCAAGCCGCTCTTCCAGCCCGAAGCGCTGGCGCTGGAGCTGCCGCTGCTGAACCTGCTGCGCGACATTGCACAGGCGCACAGCGTCACCATCGCCCAGGTCGCCATCGCCGCCAGCTTGTCCCGCAAAGGCGTGACCTCCGCCATCGTCGGCACACAGAACCCGCACCACTTCCTCGACAACCTCGCCGCAGCCGACCTTGTGCTTCAGGACGACGAGCTTTCCGCCATCTGGGAGACGAGCGACCGCGTGCTGCGCGATCTGGAAGGCTGATCTTAACTTCTGCAAAAACAGAGGCCCGCACCGGAATGCGGGCCTCTGTTTCTTTATTTCGCCGTGGGCTGCGCATAAACCTCTATCACAACCTCACCATCGCCGTAAGAAGATGCCAGGAGCGACATATCCACGCGATAGCCGCCCTCGTCCATCAACCAGCTGCGCGGCTGTTCCTCCCGATTTTGCACAGCCGTGAGGGGCAAGCCGTAATCCTGCGAAAGGGTTTTCCGCAGCTCATCCTGCTGATCGGTCGTCAGTTCATCCTGCGAGATTGCTTTGACGCTCCGCAGTTTTCCCGCTTCGTCCGCTTCCAGCGTGACCTCCATCGGGAAACCGGCGTATTCCGTCCGGATTGGCAGATTTCTTACCTGCACCCATTCCTCCGGCAGCCCTTCCATGGACATACCAAGCGTCAAAGTAGGACTTAGGAAAATCTCTCCTTTTTCTAACGAATATGCTTTCTTGTTGGTGCATCCTGTCATTATGATCATACTTATTGCAAGCATCATCACAACCAGAAGAGATCTTTTTTCCTTCATTTTACTGATAAGGAACATAGCTCACTTCCGCCTTGATCGTTCCGTAATTAAAACTAACTTCCGTTACACCGGTCATCTTCCCATGCGGAAAGAATTCTCGCGATATTCCACGCATTGAGTTGTGTTGCCGAATAAGAACCATTGATTGCAAACCGGTGTTCGGATCTTACGAAGTAATACTCATCTATTGGAAGCGTTGAATCAGACTCAACACGCCAATAAATTTTCACGTATGCAGCAAAGTTATCATTTCCATTGCTGCCCGAACGACTTTTTACAACAGCCGTCGTTTGATAAGTCTCTTCGATTTTGCCCTCTCCGAGTTCTGCTCTCTTCAGCAACTGCATCGCATGACGGACTTCTACATCCTCAGCCAAATATGTCACGCGTTCCACCGAAGTTGTTTCTGCTTAAACGAATGCACAGAGAGTCAGCACCAGCAGAGTCATGACGAACAGGAGGATAGACTTTTTCATCTTCATTCTCCTTTTATCGGCCGTCATGAAATGGCCGACTCTTACTTATTCATTGGAGGACACCTCCTATTTCTTTTTTCACCTATACAATAACATACGAAAACTAAAAAAGGCAAGATGAAAATGAATTTCATCTTGCCTTCAACTAAAATCTTTTTTATTCCGCCTGAATTCCCTTGTTCTTGAGCATAACGTCGTGGGAGCCGCCCTCAACGATGGAGGTGGAGGACACGACGGTCAGGCGCGCGTTCTTCTGAAGATCCGGAATGTTCAGCACACCGCAGTTGCACATGGTGGAGCGCACCTTGTACAGCGAGGTGTTGACGTTGTCCTTCAGAGAGCCTGCGTAGGGCACATAGGAATCGACGCCCTCTTCAAAGGAGAGCTTCGCCGCGCCGCCCAGATCGTAGCGCTGCCAGTTGCGCGCGCGGTTGGAGCCTTCGCCCCAGTATTCCTTCATGTAGTTGCCGTTGATGTTGACCTTGTTGGTGGGGGACTCGTCGAAACGGGCGAAGTAGCGACCCAGCATCAGGAAATCCGCGCCCATGGCCAGCGCAAGGGTCATGTGATAATCGTGCACAATGCCGCCGTCGGAGCAGATCGGGACGTAGATGCCGGTCTCGCGGTAGTATTCGTCGCGCGCCGCGGCAACCTCGATCAGCGCAGTCGCCTGACCACGGCCGATGCCCTTGGTCTCGCGGGTGATGCAGATGGAACCGCCGCCGATGCCGACCTTGACGAAGTCCGCGCCCGCCTTGGCCAGAAACAGGAAGCCGTCGCGATCCACAACGTTGCCCGCGCCGACCTTGACGGAATCGCCGTAGTTCTCACGAATCCAGGCAAGCGTGCGGCTCTGCCACTCGGAGAAGCCTTCGGAGGAGTCGATGCACAGCACGTCCGCGCCCGCCTCGACCAGCGCGGGAACGCGCTGCGCGTAATCGCGGGTGTTGATGCCGGCGCCGACGACATAGCGCTTCTGCTTATCGAGCAGCTCGTCGGGGTTTTCCTTGTGTTGGGCGTAGTCCTTGCGGAACACCATATAGACCAGGTGCTGGCTGTCGTCGATCAGCGGGAGAGAATTGAGCTTGTGCTCCCAGATGATGTCGTTGGCGACCTTCAGCGTGGTATCGGCAGGCGCCGTGATGAGCTTGTCAAACGGCGTCATGAATTCGGAAACGGGGGTATCGGTGCTCATGCGGCTGACACGGTAATCGCGGCTGGCGACGATGCCCAGCAGCTTGCCTTCTGCGGTACCGTCCTCGGTCACGGCAACGGTGGAGTGACCAGTCTTTTCCTTCAGAGCAAGGATATCAGCCAGAGTCGCGTCGGGACGGATGTTGGAATCGGATTTGACAAAGCCCGCCTTATAGCTCTTGACGCGAGCGACCATGGCCGCCTCGTCCTCGACGGACTGAGAGCCGTAGATGAAGGAGACGCCGCCCTCCGTGGCCAGGGCAATGGCCATTTTGTCGTCGGAAACCGACTGCATGATCGCGGATACCATCGGGATATTCATGGTCAGGGGGCACTCTTCTTCGCCCTTGCGATATTTCACCAGCGCGGTTTTGAGGCTCACATTGGCAGGAATGCACTCCGCAGAGGAATAACCGGGAACCAGCAGGTATTCGCCGAAAGTGCGGCTCGGCTCGGAATAATAAAACGCCATTTTACTTCTCTCCTCCGTCCAAATCTATATTAGTAGCATTATAGCAGAAACCGCCGCAAAAACAACGCCTTTGGGGAAAATAAATGGCGATTTAACATCGATTTTGCTTCCTTTCCTTGCATATCCGTAAAATTCCCCGAACGATTCAGAAAGCCACCGTGCGTAATGTTCACGCTTAGTGGCTTTTTCTGCATTTTCAAAATTTTCTTTTTCAATATTTTGATTTAGAGTGCAGTTTTTCCTGCAATTTCGTCCAGTGTCAGCTTGTGCAGGCCGAGCACAACCGAAGCTTCCGGCTTTTCCGCCAGGCGGATGTCCGGGTGGCCCCACGGCGTCCAGGCATACTTATGGACGTGCTCTTCCAACGGGCGGCGCAGATCCTCGCCCATGCGGGCGATGCCGCCAGAGAGGATAATAACCTCAGGATCGTAGGCGATGATCAGGTTGCAGAGATTGGCGCTCCAGCAGTCGAGCGAACGGCGCAGGAGCTTGACCGACAGTTCGTCGCCCTTGTCGGCGCAGGCCTTAAGGTTCCTGTAGTCGATCACGTCAAGATCTTTCAGCATACTGGTTTCAAACAGCGGATCCTTGTGCGCAAAGATGGGCAGCGCCCAGGAGCTGGCGTTGGCTTCCATGCAGCCGATGTTGCCGCAGTTGCAGGGTGTCGCATCGGGACCGAATTCAATGACCATGTGTCCGCCGATACACGCCGCCTGAAAATGTTTGCCGCGCACGAGCTTACCGTCCATCACCGCCGCCGCGCCCACGCCGGTGCCGAAGATCATCATCACGGCGTCCTTGGTGTCCTGTGCGCAGCCGTAGGTGAGCTCGCCGATCAACGCGGCGTTGGAATCGTTGTCGAGGATGAACGGGCAATCGAAAGTGCGCTTGACCCAGCTCTTGAGGTCATAGCCCACCGCATCCACAAACTTGCCGTTGGCCGAGACCACGACCTTGTCGCGCGGGTTGACCAGGCCGGGGAAAGCAATGCCAAGGCCGTCGATGTGATCCAACCCCATTTCCGCCATCATGCGGCGGCCTTCGGTTTCTGCCTGATCGAGGTTTTTCTGATAGGCGTCATCGCGGTAGGCGGGCACCATGCTCTCCTTGATGATTTTGCCGTCCTGAAGCAGCGCGAGCTTCATGCGCGTGCCGCCGATATCCAACGCCAGAGTCACCATTGTTCCATCCCCCTTATTCTTTCCCTGTTTATTCTCAGATCAACGCCATGGATTTGAGCACGAAAATCCAGATGAACATCGTCACCACGGCCAGCGACGAACCGAATACCACCAGCCCGGCAGCCAGCTCGCTGTCTCCATCCATCTGCTGCGCCATCGTAAAGGATGAAACCGCAGGCGGCGCAGCCAGCATCACAAGCAGTGCAATCAACTCTTCGCCGCGGAAGCCAAGCAGCACCGCGATCGTCAAAAAGATCAGCGGCATCACCACAAGGCGGCCGCTCACGCCAATAACGAGCTGACGCACGCACTTTCTCACCTGACCAAAGTTGAACTCTGCGCCAAGGATCACCAGTGCCAGGGGCGTTGCCATCTTAGAAAGATCCGCCACCGGCTTTTGCAGGAAATTCGGCAGCTTCACGCCCAGAAGCAGCAGCACAATGCCCAGAAGCGACGCCAGAATCAACGGATTGGTCGCCACGCTCTTTAAGATCTTGAGCGGGTTGGGCTTGCCCCCGCGGTAGATCTCCAGCGCCGTGACGGAAAGCGCATTGAACATCGGCACCACCACCGCGATCACCAACGCCACCGCGCCGGTATTGCTTCCCTCGCCGCAGAGCGACACCAACACCGGCAGGCCGAAAATGACGAAGTTGGAGCGCATGATGCCCTGAATCAGCACACCTCGTCTGCTGTTTTCCTTTTCCAGCAGCGGCACCAACGCCATGCACAGCGCAAACTCGCCCAGCACGAACAGCACCGCCGTGAGCATCAGCGGCCCGTTGAAGGCCGTGCCAATATCGGTTGAAATCACATTATAAAACAACAGGATCGGCAGGAACACGCGAAAGACCACGTTGTTCATCTTCCGCAGCGTTGGCTCGTCCACGAGCCTGAAACACCGAATGGCATAGCCCAGCGCCATTTCGAGGAACAGGGGCAGCACCACGTTCAGTGACAATAGAAAATTTTCCATAGCCAGCCTCTCCCGCTTTCACATTTTCAAATAAAAGTATAACATATCCCCCCGCCGTCCGTCACGGGAAATTTACATAGCAGCCGCCTCAGTCCTCCATCCGCACCGTGCGCGCCCCGCCGGAAAGTTCCGCCGTGCGCTCATGGCAGGTGAACAGCAGCATCTGCCGTCCCGCGGCGTTCTCCTGCAAAACCTGAAGCCCTGCGCGCGTGCGCTCATCGTCAAACAGTACGAAGGGATCGTCCATCAGCATCGGCAGCGGGCCGCCATGCTTTTCAAGCAGCCGCACCAGCGAAAGCCGCAGCGCCAGATACATCAGCTCCACCGTGCCGCCGCTGAAATACGCCCAGGGCTGCATTGCGCCGCTCTGCGGTTCCAGTGAAAGCTCCATGCTCTGCGAAACCGCCGCACGGACGTATTTGCCCGCCGTGACGCGGCTCAGCGTTTTTTCCATATCTGCCGTCAATTCCGGCATAAAGCCGCTCTGCCGATCCTTTGCCGCGTTTTTAAGCTCTTCTTCCGCCATGTCCAGCGCCTCATACCGGCGCAGCAGGCGTTTTTCTCTTTCTTCCAGCACCGAGATGCGCTTCCGGAGCGTTTCATCGCTCTCCCGGCCCCGCAGCAAGCCTTCCAGCTCCACGCGCGCCGCGACCAGCGCTTCCTGATCCTGCGCGGCGTTCGGCGCCATCTCGCGGTCAATCGCTTTCTGCATCTGCGCAATCTGCCCTTCGAGCTGCACGATCTGCGCCTGATACATCGCGCGTTCTCGCCGCGCAGCGGAAAGCCCGCGCATCAGCTCGTCCACGCGCGCAGTGTCGCCCGCGGGCGCAAGCTCCATTTTATCCTTCTGCCGCATGTACAGAATGCAGAAGCCCATCGTCGCCAACAGCCCTGCAAACAGATAGTTGCTCACCGCAAGCCCCAGCGCCACGCTCAGCACCGCTGTGAGCACAGCCAGTGCGATCCAGATCAGGCAGAGCGCCTTGCCGCTCATCGTTTTTTCGCCTGCGCCGGCCTCTTCGCGCTGCTGCTCCTGCTGCAAGCCGGCGTCCAGCGTGCGGATGCGCTCATCCAGTGCGGCGGTCTGCTGGCGGTAATCGCCCAGGCGGCGCAGCGCGCCCTCCTGATCCGCCATGCGCAGGCGCAGCGCCTGATTCTGCTTGTCGCCTGCGCTCAGCTTTTCCACCTTTTGCTTGAGTTCCCGCACGCGCACGGCGGTCTTGCCGTTTTCGAGCAGCGCGCCGCGCGCCTGATCCAACTGTGCGCGCACGTCGTTCAACTCCCCTTTGCCGCGCGTGCGGGGCTGAATTTCATTCTTTGCATTGTGCAGCCGCTCGATCACGCGGGTCAAATCCACATCCTGCTCGCCTGTGCCGATCAAATTGCGAATCTTTTCCGAAAGTGCCGCGCCATCCCCGCCCGGACGGCTGCCCGCCGCAGAGACAAACAGCGTGTCGGCAAAAACGCCTTCCTCCACGCCCAACAGCATCTTGCCCGACTCTTCGCCCGCAGGCAGCGGCAAAACCTCCCCGCTGTCCAGCTCCGTCACGCGGCAGGTATCGCTCTTTTTCGTCTGCCCGAATACGCGGATGATCTCAAAGCGCTGCTTTCCGTCGGTCAGGCGCAGGCTGCCGCCCATGCTGATTTCGCCCCAGGGCATATAGCGCCGCCGGTCGTTCTGCTCGATCGAGGCGGATTTTCCGTTGAGGCCGTAGAGCATCGCGCGCAAAAAGGCCATCACGGTGCTCTTGCCGCTCTCGTTGCGGCCGTAAATCAGCGTCAGCCCCTCTTCCAGCGTCAGGTCAAAATCGCGCAGCTTGCCGAAGCGGTCGATGTGCAGCGATTCAATCCGCATGGCGCGTCACCTCCCCGTCAAATGCGTTCAGCCCCAGCTGCAAAGCCTCCCTCGCCGCCGCAGCATCCTGCCCGCTCTGTTCCAATTCCGCAATGCGCCGCAGCATCCGCCGGGCGAACGCGCCGCGCAGCGTATTTTCCTGCGCAATGTCGGCCGCATCCGTTTCCGACCGGGTTTCATCTTCGATGCGAATCTTCGCGCCGCAGCCGGACAGCAGCCGCAAAAGGCCGTTCTCATCGACAGAAAAACCGCGTGTGGTGCCCGTCAGCGTCAGCAACACGCGGTGTCCCTGCTTGCCCTCCAACGCCTTTTCGCAGCGGCCCGCCGCCTCCGCAAGATCTGCGCAGCCGGTGAGGTTCACGTTTTCCTCCAGCGTCATGCTGCCGCAGAGCTTGACAAAGGACATATTCAGTTGCCCGTTTTCATCCACTTCCCCCAGATATGCACCCTTTTCGCCGATCTCGTCATAGCCGAGCCCTTGCAGGCACCCGCTGTAAGCATAGAGGGTATCGCCCGCACGGCGGACAGTGCTTCTTTCATGGATGTGCCCCAACGCCAGATATTTGAGGCCCGTCTGCGCGATGCTCTGCTTCGTCACGGCGCGGTAGTCGCTCCTGCCGCCGGGCGAAACGAGGTCGCCGTGCAGCACGCCCAGGTCGTACAAACCGGGGGTGAGTTTTCTCTTTTTCCGATCCGGTGCAAAGGGCTTTTCGGACGCGGCTGCAAAGCTGGCGCCCCAGACGCGCACACCGTAGGCGGGAATCTCCGCACAGGACCAATCGTGCCCGAAAACATAGACATTGCCCGGCAGGCTGCCGTCGTAGTTGCCTCCCGCGCACAGCGGATCGTGGTTGCCCGCTGCAATCATCGTGCAAAGGGAAGGATTGCCCGCCAGAAGGTCGAACACGCGGCGGCGCGTCCGCTCGTCCGCACGCACAGCCTCAAACAGGTCGCCTGCGATGAGCAGCACGCTCACGCCCTCCCTTTTGCAGAAGTCCAGCATCCTTTCAAACGCGCGCATCCGCTCCTGGCCGCCGACGCAGCCCAGATGCAGATCCGCACAATGCAGAAATTTCATTTTCCCCTCCCTCTCCGCGCCTGTTCGGCACGTCAGGCGTCTCTTTGTCTTTCAGACCGATTATATCATAGATCGCCTCTTTCGGCTATAAAACGACGGCGCGGTCTGAAAGAATTCAGACCGCGCCGCAGCGCCCGTTTTTTAGGACACAATGGACAATTTTATTCCTCCGGGATGTCGAAGCCGCCGTTATTGCCGCTGTCTCCGCCGGTCGTATCTCCGCCGGTGCTGCCGCCGGTATTATCGCCCGTCGATCCGGTTTCCTCCGGAATAGTGGACTCCGTAGGCGTTGCCTGGGAGTTGATGGCGATGACCGGGGTGCGCTTGGGATAATTGGACTTGTGCAGCACTTCCTTGCTGATCTGCTTGCCGTCCTGCTTGGTGATGAGATAGGTGGTGACCTTCTTGCCCTCCAGGCCCGTAGTCACCGTGACCTCCTGGCCGTATTCCAGCGTCGGATCCTCCGTATAGGTGGGATCGGGGATCGGGATGGTCTGCGTAACTTCGCTGGTCAGATCGAGCTTGATGCCGTCCTTGAGGATCGGAATGCCGTAGACCGAAGCCTTGAGTTTCTTATTGCTCTCGTCAAAGGTCATCACGACCGCAACCGGGCCCTCAGAGTTGTTGATGAACTTAAAGTCCTTGTTGGGATAGTCCACCGCCGCATCCTCGCCGATGGGCACATAACTGGAGACGATGGTGTGATTATGGCGTTCGCTGATCTTGAGCCCCGCGCGCACCACGGCGTTGAACAGCGTCGAAGAAACCTGGCAGACGCCGCCGCCCGGCTCCTGAACATAAACGCCGTTTTTGATGACCGTTGCATCCTTATATCCCTTGGCTGCGGTGCGTTGGCCGGTGAGCGTGTTGACGGAGAATTCCTCTCCCGGCTGCACGACCACGCCGCTGATCGCCTGGGCGCACAGGCGGATATTGGTGTTTCGGTTGGAATTGGAGGTGGTGGTGGTGGTAAAGGTCGCCAGGCGTTTGAACTTGGATTTGAGCGTCGCCTTGTCCATCTCCGGAGTGGTTTCCGTCACCGTGATGGTCACAATGCCGTCGTAATTTCCGGCATCGACCGCCGCCTGCGCCGCCGCCTGGGTTGCTTCCTGATTGACCTCCAAACCGTTCTGCCCATCCTCATAGGTAAAGGAGGAATCCTTGACGTTAAAGCCGGTCACGGTCGCGTTTTTCGCCTTGCGGTTGATGGCTTGCGCGCAGGAGTTGAGCACCTCGGTCATATCCGGCAGGGAATAGCCCGCTTCCACGGTAAACTCCACCGGCTGGGTTTTGATCTCTTCGATCTTTGCAAGATTTTCCTCACGGGTGCCGTCTCTGCCGACCTGATAGGCCTGATCGATCACGGAAGCCAGATCGCTGCCCGTCATCAGCGGCACCTGGAAAGTCTGGTCGTTATATTGCAGCGTCAGGCTGTGCTCGGCAAGGCCCAGCGACTGCTCGACAGCTTCCGTCGCCTGCTGCCGCGTCATGCCGCCCAGCGCCATGCCGTTGATGGACACGCCTTCATAAATGGTATCCGAACCCAGCACCGCGTCTTCCTGCTGGCGCTGCTGCTCCGCTGCGGCCTGCTGCTCCTGTTCGAGTTTAATCTGCGCCTGCTGCTCTTCCTCCGCTTTTCTGTTCTGGAAGTACTTCACGCCGGCAAACACGCCGACCGCCAGCAGCACAATCAGCAGCAGCATGGGCAGAAAATTATTCTTTTTCTTCTTGCGGCGATTATTGCCGCCGCGGCCGGAGGTGGAATAACGCCCTCTGGACGCGCTCTGCGCATAGCGATCCTCTTCATAATATGTATTTCTGCGCCCGTTTCCGGACGAATAGCTGCCGCGTTGAGCACTTGAGTTGTCTCTTTTCTGCTGTCCCCGGCCGCGTCCATCGCTGTAATATCCCGACATAACCATCCTCCTGCGCAAATGTTTCCGACAAAACAACTATATTGTACACGAGCACACAGGCTCATTTGTTTCGAGCCGTACAGATAATTATAGTATGCCCCCACATCCCCCGCGTGTTAAAGATGCGTTAAATGAGATTCCCCGCCGTTCAGTCAAAAACCCGGTGCGAAACGCGGCGCGGTATGCTATACTGAAAAGAGAGTAACCTTCGGGAAAAGGGGGCTTTTGCACGAGCATTCAACTGAACTGGCTGGGTCAGGGCGGATACTGGATCCGGTGCGGTGAAACCGCAGTCTGTCTGGATCCCTACCTTTCTTTTAGCTGCGAAGAGCACGGCGGGCATACGCGCATCGCGCCGCCTCCGCTCGATCCTGCATCGATTCGCGCGGATCTGTTCGTATTTTCCCATGACCACATGGATCATCTGGACGAGGGCACGCTGCGCCGCATTGACCTTCGGCACAACCGCTTTGCAGGGCCGGACTCCTGCTTAAACCATCTGCGCAGGCTGGGCGTTCCGGAGGAAAACCTGCTGCGCCTGCCGCGCGGCGGGCGGCTTGCCGTGGGCGATATCGAGCTTTTCGGTGTCCATGCGGAGCACACGGAGGACAGCATCGGTCTGATCGTGCGCGGTTACGGTCAAACGGTGTATTTCACCGCCGACACACTCTGGAGCGATCTGTTGATCACGGACGCGAGGCCTTTTTCACCCGACGTGCTCGTGACCTGCATCAACGGCCGCTGGGGCAACATGGATCACCGGCAGGCCGCCGACCTGGCTCGCGCGCTGAAGGTCCATTTGTCCATTCCCACGCACTACGGCATGTTTGCCGAAAACACGGCGGATCCCGCAGATTTCGTCCATGAAATGCAGGAAGAAAACGTTCTGCTGCTGACCATGTACGAGCCTGTCGTTCTGCCGGACTTTCATCAGGAGGAAAAATGAAGCGTTATAAAGACATGACCTCGGACGAGAAAAACGTCGTCAAGCAGCACATCCAGCTCTACGGCGGGCTGCTGCTGATTTTTGTCGTCATCGCCGTGTTCCTGCGGATCTACAACACCCGCTTGATTCAAGGGGACGGCATCCTGCCCACGCCGCGCAAAGCGGTCGATCCCATCGGGGTCACCTATTACGCGCAGGACGATCCGCGCTGGGCGGACGATGCGCTGGGGCAGACCGGCTACACCATGCAGGAAGAGGGCAGCCTGTTTGCCGCGCTTGCGATGGTGCTGGACAGCGACGGCATCACAGTGGATCCCGGCGAGCTCAACCGCCTGTTCATGGAAAACGATCTTTACATCAACGATGGCAAGGCTGCCGATCTGACGAATCTCGACAAAATTTATCCCGAGGTGCGCTTCACTGCCCCGCAGGATTTCAACGGCGAAAATATGACCAACGAGCTGCGCGCAGGCCGCGCATGTATGGTGCGCGTCAAAAAGGGCGAAAGCGCCTATTGGCTGTGCGTCGTGGGCGCAACAGAAGATGTGTTCCTCGTGCTCGACCCGCTGGGCGGTTCCGAAACCCATGAGCTGACCGAATACGGCAATGTCTACGCGCTGGGCATGGTCAAATAACCCGCTTTCAGGAAAGGAAAAAGCATGAGCGAGCAATACTTTACTTCCGCCCCCACCTCCGCGCACGAGGAGCGGCACGTGCAGTTTCAGGCGGGCAGCCGCTGCCTGCGCTTTGAGACCGACGCAGGCACCTTTTCCAAGGGGCATCTGGATCCCGGCAGCCGCTTGCTGATCGATACCGTGCCGAACATGACCGGCCGCTGTGCAGACATCGGCTGCGGCTGGGGAGCCATCGGCGCAGCGCTGGCGGCACTCAACCCGGAGCTTTTCGTGGAAATGGTGGACGTCAATGAGCGCGCGGTTGCTCTGGCACAGAAAAACCTCGAAGCCAACCGCCTGGCTAACGCGCGCGCCTATCTCAGCGATGCGCTCACGGGTGTGGCGTCAGGGCTGGATTTTTGCGTGACCAATCCGCCGATCCGTGCGGGCAAGGCGGTGATCTACGGTTTTTTCACCCAGGCGGCAGAAAAGCTCAAGCCCGGCGGAAAGCTCTATATCGTCATCCGCAAGCAGCAAGGCGCGCCTTCCGCAATGAAATATCTGGCGACGATCTTTGAAAAAGTGTCCGTATTGGAAAAAGAAGCGGGCTATTGGATCATCGAAGCGATCCGGGCAGAGTGATCTTCCGTTGTGTCCATGCGTTTCTTTCCTATAAATACATCCGCGCATTCTCTTCCCGCTTTTGGCAAGAAAACCTTGTTCTTTCGGAGGTTTATCCATGGAAACGCTTTATGAAAACTATCTGGCGCTCCCCATAGACAAGGGGCTGCTGTGTCTGGAGCAGGAGAATCCATCAGGGCCTTACTTTTGTTATCCGGCCAACGCGCAGCCGATAGGATTTGAAGGGGCCATCATGTATTGCTTTTTGCCTGAGTATGGAGAGATGGTTTTTGCCTGCAACCCCGAAAGCTGTGCGGACACATATGTATATCCTCTGGCGAAGAATTTTCAGGATTTTATTCGACTGATTTTAGCGTGCGGCACGGCCAATCCCGTAGAGCAAATCGTCTGGATGGATCAAAACCGCTTTGATGAACACAGGGCAGCCGAGAGAAAGCTCCTGACAGCCGAACAAAAAGCGGCGGCGCAGCGGCTTCAGCATGAGTTCGGATTGCTGCCGATGGAAAATCCGTTTGAATATGTCAAGGCAGTCCAAAGGAATTTTGACGGCAGCAACATACGATATCGTGATGAATACTTTGATGTAACCGGCCTGGAAAGACATCTCTGATTTCTTCCGGCAGGCGCGAAAATGCGCTGTCGAAGCGGGGGAAAGGCGGCGAAATCCCCTTCACAGGTGTTTCGCTGCCTTTCTGCTTTCTCGTCTCCCCAATCAGAAACTCTCGGTCGAACTTTCACCGTGCCGGGTCGTTACAGCCCCGGCGATCCAAAGCATTTCCCGCTGACTTGCCGCTTGCCAGCATCCTGCATTGATGCTATACTGATAAGGTGTTAAAGTTTTAGCAAACTTTTTGCTTTTGATCCAATGAAGAAGGATAAGGGTGACGATATGGCAACACACAAGATTTCAGACGCTGTGATCCGCCGTCTTCCCGGATATTACCGCTACCTTCGGGAGCTGGAGAAAATAGGCATCACGCGCATCTCTTCGCAGGAACTGGGCGCGCGCATGGGGCTGACCGCCTCACAGATTCGTCAGGACATCAACTGCTTCGGCACGCTGGGTCAGCAGGGCTACGGTTACAACGTGGCGGAGCTGCGGGCACATATTGGCAGCATTCTGGGTCTGGGCCGTAAATACGATATGATCATCGTCGGCGCGGGCAACATCGGTCAGGCTGTGGCCTGGTATCCCGGCTTTTCGCAGCGGGGCTTTGAGCCTCTTGCGATGTTCGACGTCAAGCCCGACCTAATCGGCCGCGTGATCCGCGGCGTGCCGGTTTACAGCGTGACGGAACTCAAAGTCTTTTTGCAGGAGCATCCCGCCACCATCGGCGTGGTGTCCACGCCCGCGCGCGTGGCGCAGCAGATCGCCCAGCAGATGATCGAGGGCGGCGTGCGCGCCATCTGGAACTTCGCGCCGCTGGATCTGAAGGTGCCCGACAACGTGGTGGTCAACAACGTCCATCTGACCGACAGCCTGCTGGTACTGACCTATCGCCTGCATCAGTTGGAACGCGCCGAAGAAGAACAGGCGGCGGAATCGGCCGCAGCACCTGCCGAAGAGGAATAATCTGCCGCAAACGGCAATTTCTCCCAAGGAGCCGACAAAAGCCGATTCCTTTCTTTTTTCAAATTTGTTGCAAAATGCGAAGCGCACTGTACTTCTCCCCCGTTTTCGTGGTATGATAGAGGTAGGTAAGTGAACTTCGGCGGGAGCCGTAAAAACAAGGAAAGGGCAACAAAATGGCAGAGGAGAAGGATCTGCGCGCGGAAGAGGAACAGGATGGCGCACAGTTGGAAAACGACGCTCAGGACGCCGTTTCGGAGGAGGCTGAATCGGAAGATACCGGCAGCTCCGGCGGTGGAAAGAAGAAAAAAAGCGGCAAAAGCATCACGGCCATCGTGCTGCTGTGCCTGGCCATCGTGCTGTTCGTCGCTGGCGGCGCTTTGGGCCTGACCTATTGGAAAAATTATCAGCATCTGGAAGAGATGAAGACCGCTGTCGACGTGGAGGGATACTATCCCGGCATCATCATCGACGGCGAGGACGTGGGCGGCCGCAGCTATGAGGACGTGCGTCAGGAATTCCTGGATCGTCAGCAGGCGGAAGCCGATGCGCGCGTGATCTCCGTTCAGGCGAACGGCCAGGTCTTTACGCTCCCCGCGCAGTCCGCCTATGACACTGAGCAGGTGCTGGTGGACGCCTACAACTACGCCAAAGAAGGCAGCCTTCAGGAGCGCTACGATCTGGTGGCGGCGCTTGCGCAGCAGCCGCTGGATTTCACGACGAGCTGCTCCGTCACGGTGGACGGCGTGGATGCGTTTGTCCAGCAGGTGGCTTCTGCGGTCAACGTGGACGCGCAGGATGCGCAGGTCGGCGCGTTTGACGCAGCCACCAAGACCTTCACCTTCACTGACGAAGTCAACGGTCAGGCGCTGGATGAAGATGCGCTGCGCAGCGCGATCAACGCGGCGGTGGAATCCGGAGATTTCAGCACGCAGATTACGGCGCAGGTCAACGAAGTGCCTGCCGCCGTCACCCGCGCGGAATTGGAAGCGCAGAATACGTTGCTGGCAAGCTTCACCACCAAGACCACCAGCTCCAAATCCCGCAACACCAACATCCGCCTTTGCTCTGAGGCCTTCAACGGCTATGTCGTCGCGCCGGGCGAGATCTTCTCCATCAACGGCATAACCGGTCCGCGCACGACGGCCAAGGGATATAAAGAAGCGGGCTCCATCCAGAACGGCATCATGATCCAGGAGCCGGGCGGCGGTGTCTGCCAGGTTTCCTCCACGCTGTTCAATGCAGTTGTCCGCGCGGGCATGGAGATCGTGGAGCGCCACGGACACTCCTGGCCGAGCGATTATGTCAAGATCGGCATGGACGCAGCCATCGACTATCCCGCCAAGGACTTCAAATTCAAAAATATCTCTGATTCACCCATCTATCTGGTCTCATCCTTTGAGGATCGCCAGCTGACGATCGAGGTGTACGGCAAGCCCATGCTGGACGAGGGCGTGACCATTGATCTGCGCTCCACCACGGACGGCACCATCAAGCGCGGTGAGGACTCCATGGTGTTCGACGCAAGCCTTGCCCCCGGCACGACCAAGACCGTGCGCAAGGGCCGCGACGGCAAAAAGTCCACCACCTACATCCAGTACATCCGCGACGGCAAGGTCTTTGAGGAAAAGGTGCTCTTCACCACCACCTATCCCGCCATCCGCGCCATCATCAACTACGGTCCGGACCTTGTGCCGGAAGAGACTCCCGGCGGAACGGTTCCCTCTGAAACCAACAATTCCAACGTCTATCCGTAACGCAAATTCACAGGCAGCATCCCGCCGCTTCTTTCCGGGCGGCGGGATGCTGCCTGTGCTTTCAAAAATCTGACAGACCAGAGAAAGGATTCTCCGGTTCGTTTTCCTACTCATCGTGATTGTTTCCAATCTTCTTTCCCAAAGCGAGGATATGCTGACGCCGGCTGCCGCCTGAATCGACCAACGGCCGCGAGCTCGGCATACAAAAAAGCTGACGGGGAAGCATGCTGCGCGGCTGTTCTTTTTCTGCACGATCATGACCGCGCTGTTCTGCTCTATCTTCCGGATACACCCAATCTTTTCTTCAGCACCGTTTTCATCATCACCGCCTTTCCAGCCGCGGCATTGACCATGCTGCGTTCGTCCTACTATGCGCCGGGTTACGCCGCCAAAGAGAATCCCGCCTATCTCCCCGTGGCCGTCAATTCCCTCATCTTTTTTTCAGCGACCTTTACGGATTCCTCTGCCGGAAAAAGCGGGCGTACGTTCTGTGCTGACAGAGTTTTCGTCAATGCAAAAAGGAGCCGCAGACCGAAAGTCTGCGGCTCCTTTGATTTGTTTTAGCAGAAGAACTTATCTCTGCACACGGCCGGAAGCGTTGCCGCCCATCAGAGACTTGACTTCATCCACGGTGACCATGTTGAAGTCGCCCTCGATGGTGTGCTTCAGCGCGGAAGCAGCCGCCGCGTAGTTGACAGCGCCCTCGTTGTCGTAGCCCGCCAGCAGAGCATAGATCAGGCCGGAGCCGAAGCTGTCGCCGCCGCCGACGCGGTCCACGATGCGGATCGCATACTTCTTGGAGATGGAGATTTCGCCGGACTTGCCGTCGTAGAGCATGCCGGACCAGTTGTTATCGGAAGCAGAGAGGGACTCGCGCAGGGTGATGGCGACCTTCTCGCAGCCGAAACGCTCGACCAGCTGACGGGCGACGGACTTGTAGCCCTCGACGTCCAGCTTGCCGCTGTTGATGTCGGTGTGCTCGGCCTTGATGCCGAAGACATCCGCAGAGTCCTCTTCGTTGGCGATCAGCACGTCAACGTAGGGAACCAGCTCGCCCATGACCTGGCCGGCCTTCTCGCGGGTCCAGAGGTTCTTGCGGTAGTTCAGGTCGCAGCTGATCTTCACGCCGTGAGCCTTAGCAGCCTTGCAGGCCTCGAGGACGACCGCCGCAGTGCCGTCGGAAAGAGCGGGAGTGATGCCGGTCCAGTGGAACCAGTCAGCGCCCTCAAAAATCTTGTCCCAGTCGAAATCGCCGGGCTTGACGTTCGCAATCGCAGAATCCGCGCGGTCGTAGACGACCTTGGAGGGACGCATGGAAACACCCTTCTCGCAGAAGTAGATGCCCAGGCGCTTCTTGGAGCGGACAACGTCGGAGACGTCCACGCCGAAGGTCTTGAGCGCGTTCATCGCAGCGTCGCCGATGGGGTTGGCGGGCACCGCGGTCACATAGTGCGCATCCATGCCGTAGTTTGCCAGAGAAACAGCCACGTTCGCTTCCGCGCCGCCATAAACAGCGTCAAAGCAATGAGCCTGCTGGAAACGCTGATAGCCCTGCGGAGCAAGGCGGAGCATGATTTCACCAAAGGTAACGATTTTCGCCATTGAGGTACACTCCTTCTTATGCTTGTGCATAAAGTTATTTATTCAGGCGCAAACTTTGCATGGATTTTCCATGCAGCGCCCCAGGATACAGAAGAAAATTCAGTCCCGATAGCCCATGCGCTGGGAGATGCTGTGCGCCGCGTCCATGACGAAGCCCGCAATTTCCTCATCACGCGCGGGGGTGATGATCTGCTTGAGACCGGAGGTCGAAACCGCGGCGACGATGTTGCCGCGGTAATCATAGATCGGCGCGGCAATGCAGCGAATGCCCGGCTCATGCTCCTGATCGTCCCGCGACCAGCCGCGCTGGCGGATCAGGCGGATCTCCTTGATGAGCGCTTCGGGATCGGTGATGGAACGGGAGGTATAGGTCGGCAGCTTGGTGCCGCGGATCTTTTCGCAAAGCTCCGCATCCGGCAGGCCGGAGAGCAACGCCTTGCCCGACGCCGTGCAGAGTGCGGGCGACCGGCGGCCGATCTGGGAATACATACGGATGGAGTGGATCGTCTCGATCTTATCGATATAGATGATCTCCAGTCCTTCCAGCATGGCCAGATGCACGGGCTGCTTGGTCAGCTGCAGAAGCCGGCGCAAATAGGGCTGCGCCTCGGTTTTGAGCTCCACCTGGTTTAAGTACAGGCTGCTCAATTCCACGATCTTCATGCCCAGGCGGTAAGCGCCGCCGCTGCGCTGCTCGACGTAGCCGCGCTCGCCCAGTGCGGAAAGAAGCCGGTGCACGGTGGACTTATGCAGCCCGACGCGCGTAGAGATTTCGGTTACGCCCAAGCCTTCTTTCTCACCCGCCAACGCCTCGACAATGGACAGCGCACGGTCAATGGACTGAACGGTGGCCTTTTCCATGCTTCTCCCTCCCGATCGATCGTTCTACATCGCAAAACCCCGTTTCACTGTTTTCAGTATAGCACAGAACACCATCCGGTGCAAACTTTTTCGGAACGCCGTTCCGTATTTTGGAACGCAGGCCCGCGATGGAAAAATGCGCCGCAACTTTACCGGTTCCCGCTTGATAAACCCCCGCCGGACAGATATAATAGTAAAAATAAAAGTGGAGAGTATTGCTTACTTTACGGAGGATCAGCATGGGTTCTAGGAGAGAAGCGGTCATCATCGGCGCGGGCAAAATGGGCCGCGGGTTCTGTGCGGAGATACTGGCCAGCGCGGGATGCCATCTGACGTTTGTGGACAGCGACGAAAAGCGTGTCGAAAGGCTGCGCAATTCGGGCGGTTACACGATCTATAAGGCCCGGCGAACCTATTTTGAAACCGTGTCCATCGAAAGCTTCGACGCGCTGCCGCTGAGCGCAGAGGGCGAGCTTTCCGATTTGATCGCGCGCCGGGGTGTGCTGGTGATGCTGGCGGTGCCGTTCCAGCAGCTGGAAAGCGTCGCGTCGCTGCTGAGCGTGTGCATCGCGCGCAAGGCGATGGAAACGCCGGACGAGCCGCTGGACATACTGCTTTGCATCAACCAGATGGAAGCCAAGCGGCAGCTGACCAAGTTTTTTGAAAACATGCTGGGCGGAACCGCTCTGGAATATATGCACACGCACGTCGGCATTGTCGAAACCGTGGCCATCTGTATGTGTCCGGAGCTGCCGGACAGCCTGGCCGAGCGCGACCCGCTGGGCGTGCTGACCAACGGCTATCCCGAAATGCCGATGGACGCCACCGCCTTCCGCGGCCGCCCGCCGCATTCCGAGCGCATCCGGCTGACCTACAATCTGTCCGCCGAAGCGCACCGCAAGATGTACACCTTCAACACGGCCTATGCTTCCATCGCCTATCTTTCCAGCCCAAAACACTATGTTTGGGCGACCGAGGCGATGAAGGACCCCGATATCCATCGCAGCGTCATCGAGGCGCTGCACGAATCCTCCATCGGCCTTTGCGGCGAATACGGCTTTACGCCGGAAGAGATGGAAGAGTGGAACAAGCGCATCCTCGCCGTGATCGACAACCCGCTGCTGGGGGACACCATCAACCGCCTGGGTTCCGACACGCCGCGCAAGGTCGGCCCGCAGGATCGCCTGGTGGGCGCTGCGCTGCTTTGTCTGAAATACGGCGGCAAGCCTGATACGCTGGCGCGCGTCATCGCTTATGCCTATCGCTATCCCGCCTCCGACGACCCGCGTACGCGGCTCTTCATGCGCTTTATCGAATCCGAGGGCATTGAAACGGCGCTGGAACGCTATTCCCGCCTGGCGCTGCGCAACCAGCTGCACCGACAGATCCGAGAGATTTACGAAAGTCTGGGGGATCCGGTATGAAAAGAGAGGCCGCCTTTCTCTCCGATGTACACGGCAACCTGCCCGCGCTGGAAGCTGTGCTGGCTGATCTTTCCCGCCGCGGCATCACGGAGGTCTACTTCCTGGGCGATGTGCTGGGCAAAGGCCCCGCTGTGGGCGAAGTGATCTCGCTGCTGCGGGCGCGCTGTTCAGGCGCGGTTTACGGCAACTGGGACAAGCTCGTGCTGCACGGAAAGGACGTGGAGCGCTTCGGCGCTTCCTATTATAGAGAGCGGTTGAGCGCAGAGGATCGCGCCTATCTGCTGAGCCTGCCCGAATCGCTGGAGATCGACTTCTGCGGCCGGTCGGTGCTGATGTACCACGGGCGCTTTTCCATCGACTGCGTGGTCACGCCGATGTTCAACAACTCCCGCGACAATGTGGAAAAGGCGCTCTATCGCTTCGGCCCGCACGACATCACCCTGATGGGCGATGCGCACCACCCCTTTATGCTGACGCATCAGGGGCGTTTTTTGATGAACACCGGTGCGGTGGGCAACCCCTGCGACCGAATGCCGCTGGCGTCTTATCTGATCCTGCGGGACGAGAACGGCGTGTTCTCCTCGGAGCACGTCCGCGTGCCCTACGATTTGAACCGCGCGGTGAGCATCGCGCTGCACACGCCGCAGCTCCCGATGCTGGAAACCTATATCAACGAAACCGTGACGGCGGTTTACAGCCGCAGCTACAAGCCCAACACCAACACGCCGCAGACCAATCCCTGGGAAGAGTTGCCGCTCTCCATTTATCATTTGCAAACCGGCGTGCTGGGGCTGCGGGAACCGCTGGATAAGCTGCTGCATAACCAGCTGCGTGACCATCCCGCAAAAAGCTATCTCCTCTTCGGCATTACCGATGGCAGCGGGCTGGAAAACGCGCCGCTTGCGCACGATACACGGATCATCGGCGTGGATATCAACGAGGACTACCTGCGCGCCTGCCGCAAGAAGCTGGACGCGCTGCAAAACCGGCTGAGCCTCGTAAAGATGGATCTTTCCTCTTCGCTTCGGTTTGCGCCGCGTGCAGAGGTCGTGCTGGCGAACCTCGTGCTGGAATACATCGGCGTGAATCCCTATGCCCGGCAGATCGCCGCCATAAAGCCCGCCGCTGTCTCCTGCGCCGTGCTGCACGGCGCAGCGGGACTGGCGCTTTCCACCGAAATCGAGCGGCAGTTTCGCGAGGTAGAGCTCTCCCACCTGACTGACGCCATGGAAGAATTGGACTACCGGCTGACGAGCCTTACTTCCGAACCTCTGCCCGGCGGTGCGCTGCTGCTGCGGCTGGATTTTACACAGTAAACTTCTGAAATGGTTCTCCTTATCCCTCTGGATCTCTCAGCATCCGGAGGGGATTTTTGTTTTTCAAAGACCTCCACCCTGCTGCGCTCCTTCATTCTTTCGCCGGCAAAAGCGCCGATTCCAAAGTTTTTTTGCTTTTCCGGCAACCTTTTTTATCTAAAAACTTCATTTTCATCCTCCTGTTTTCTCTGTAAAAGCAAGGACATCATCCGGATAAAGAAAAACAGAAAGCTCATGTATACACGCCGAAAGATTTTCTTGCGAAAGACCGTCGCAATGAAAGAGGGTACTTTTCGCTTAACAGGAGAACGAACAAGACCGCTTACGTCTATGATCTTCTTCCAAGGTTGTCAACCAAATGGCCGCTCCAGAGCCCTGCTTCGAAGCAAACGGACAAATTTCTTTTCCCCGCCGTCCAAATTTTCCGGCTTCTCCACGCAAAAACGCCTGCAAGCTCCTTTCGGGCTTACAGGCGTTTGATTTGGCGTCCCCGGCGCGATTCGAACGCGCGGCCTTTCGCTTAGGAGGCGAACGCTCTATCCTACTGAGCTACGGAGACATAGATCGAGAACATATTTATTATAAGCACTTGGGGCGATTCTGTCAAACAGAATCGCCCCAAGTGCGCCGATCAGCGCTGTTCTTTTTCGGAAATTATCAGAGCTTATCGGGCGTGTAGAGCACCCAGGTGTTCTCGCGCATCCAATGGCGTTTGCAGGTGCCGCCAAACCAGGTGTAGTCCTCATCGCCCGCACCATGGGTTTCGATGATGGTGCGGATCGCGTCCTTCATCTCGTCGATATAGGCCGCGGGAACGCCCTCGACATTGTGGCCGTTGTGCAGCTCCTTGATGTAAGGGCGCAGCGGATCGAGCGCGTTGAGACTATCCAGATACTGCTGGAGTTTCAGCGAATGATCAAGCTGCAACCAGGTCTGCCCATTGATCGCGTCGCCGGAGAACAGGAAGCCGGTCTGCCGATCGAGCAGCGCGATGGAACCGGGCGTGTGGCCGGCGATCAGCACAACCTCCAGCACTTTGCCGCCCAGATCGATCTTCTCGCCCTCGCGGAGAGGTTTGATTTCGCAGTGCGCATACGGATCGAGGAAGGCTTCCAACTCTTCCCTGGTCGCGCCGTATTTTTCGGGATGGTCAAGATCAATATCCAGCTCTTTGCGGCGCGCGACAAATTCCTTATCGATGGCGACATCGGCAGGGTGCATATAAGCTTCCTTAAAGAAGCAGTTGCCACCGGTGTGATCGCCGTGACCATGGGTATCAACAACAATCAGCGGCAGATCCGTAATCTGACGCACAATGTCATACAGGTTTTCCCTGCCGTTGACGGTGTCGATCACCGCCGCCTTGTCCTTGCCGCAGACCACATAGCAAACCGAATCGCCCGCATCGTCGATGCAGGTGATTTCCGGCGTAAGCTTGTGCAGAACCGCTCTTCTTTTCATCGTAAATGTCCTCCTTGCGTATACTGACAGATTCAGTATACGCCGTTTCTTTGCAAATGTAAATTCCCAACTCAGAGATGCGCATCCGGCTCGTCGGTCAGCGTCACCACACCACCCTCTACATGATGCTTGCTCATCTTCTTTTTCATCTTGCGGTTGGCCACGCTATCAAGTACAATGTCCAGATCGTAATTTTCCGCATCGGGATAAAGCTCCTCCTTGCTCAGATGCGGCGAGAGCCTGCGGTGGTTGACGGTGTACTTCCGATCCGCAACCTTGACCACGACCTCGCCCTTGGCGTTGGCCCCCTGCGCCACAATGCCGGTTCTGTGCAGGGGATGAACATACACGCTGTCCCCCACCTGAAAGCGACTGCCGGGAGAAGGCTTTTTGACAGGCTGCGGCTCCACTTCCTCCTTCGGCGGTGCGGACGGCATTTTCACCGTCTTTTCCTCGGCATTTATAGGCGCAGCTTTAAGCATTTTACTGCCGCAAACCTCTGCCGCACGAACCAGCACATCCTCCGGCAGGCCGAGGCGGCGCGCAATCAGCAGGGCGCAGCTCTGTCCTGCGCGTCCCAGCTCCATGCGGTAGAGCGGGCTCAGCGTGACAGGGTCAAAAGTCATGCTCGCGTTGAGGAAGCCCGGCGTGGTCTCCGCAAAGGTCTTGATTTCGGGATAATGCGTTGTCGCAAGGATCAGCGCGCCGCGGTTGGCCAATCCCTCCAACATGGCGACGGCCAGCCCCATGCCTTCCTGCGGGTCGGTGCCGTTGCCCAGTTCATCGCAGAGCACCAGCGTATCCGGCGTGGTCTTTTGCAGGATGTCCACCCAGCGCCGCACATGGGACGAAAAGGTGGAAAGGTTCTGCTCAATGGACTGCCCGTCACCCAAATCGGACAGTACCTGATCGAGCACCGGGAACAAGCCCTCCTTGCAGGGAACGTGCAGCCCGGTCTGTGCCATCAGGCAGAGCAGTCCCACGGTTTTGAGGGCGACGGTCTTGCCGCCGGTGTTGGGGCCGGTGATCACCACGCCCACTTCCGCAGGCTGCGTGCCGAGAAAGAAATCCAGCGGCACGCAGCTCTTGACGGGCAGCAGCGGATGCCTTGCGCCCACCAGGCGAATCTGCCGCAAGTCCTCCACGCGCGGTTCAACGGCGCGCTGCTGCTTCGCCAGTGCGGCGCAGGCAAAGTAGAAATCCAGCTCTTCCAGGCACTCCTTATTCTGCTTAAGCTCTGCCGCCTTTTCCGCAAAGCGCGCGGAAAGCTCGGCCAGTATGCGCTGAATCTCGTTCCGCTCCCGGATGCGCAGCATTTCCAGCTCTTCGCGCATGGAGCCGACAGAAGAAGGCTCGATGAACACCGTCGATCCGCTGGACGAGAGGTCTGCCACCGATCCCGCCACTTCACGGCGGTGCTCCTTTTTCAGCGGCAGTACGAGCCTCCTGCCGCGCTGCGTGACAAACTGATCCGCAAACCAGCCCGGATGGGCGCGCAGCAGCGATTCCAGCTTGGCGCGCATCCGATCCTCCACAATCTCCGCCTGACGGCGCACCGAGCGCAGCTCCGGCGAGGCGCGGTCGTCCACCTCGTCGCCGCGAATGCAGCGCTCCACCTCATCCGCCAGCTCCGGCAGCGCGTCGATGGAAAACTGCCAGGCAGCGATCTGTGATGCGGTTTCCTTCATGCGGCCGAGGTACAACTGCATCCTTCGGCAGGCGGTCAGAAACATGCCCAGCTTCGTCAGCTGGTCGGTGGAAAGGATCTCGTTCAGTTTCAGCAGCGGCAATGCGGCTTCCACGCCGGTGATCGCCGTCAGCGGCGGGGCGGAAACCTCCAGGCAGCGCGCCGCCTGTCCGATCCAGTGCGTCCGCTGATGAATCAGCACAAGGTCCTTGGTCGGGCGCAATTCCAGTGCGCGGCGGCGCGCCGCTTCGGTATGCGTCAATTCCGCAATCTGGTTCAGTATGGTCGTATATTCCAGCATTTCCAATGCGTCATTCATTTCTCTGTTTTCCTCTTTTCCTTATGGGGGAAGTTCTTCTCAAATTCCTCCAGTTCTTTCGGATCAACCTGAAATTCCGGTGCAAAGTGCAGCACGCCGGAAATGTCTTTCAGTCCGTTCGGCTGCAATTCTATCGCCATCTGCACCTCCGGCTCGGTTACGTCCTCGATCTGCACGCCAAACTCCTGTGCGCTCTTGAACCCGAAGCGGTGGTAATACTTCGGATTTCCGGTGATAAACACGCCGTTCCATCCCGCCTTTCCGGCCAGTTCCAGCGTGTGACGCACCAGTGCGCCGCCTACGCCCCTGCCCTGCCATTCCGGCAGCACGCCGAGGGGGCCGAAGGCCGCCGTCTCCCATTGCTTTCCATCCGGGTGCTCAATTCGGGCTTTGGTATAGAGAATCTGCCCGACGATGCGTCCGTTTTCATCCACTGCCACGCAAGAAAGGTCGCCAAGGCAGGCATCCTTCCCGCGTAGCTTGTGGACAATCAGGTGCTCGTCGCACCCGGGAGCGTAGACGCCCCAGAACGCCTCCCGCACCAGATTTTCCACCTCGGCATAGTCCTTGGGCATCTCTTTTCGGATGGTGAATTTGTATTGCGTCATACTGTTTTTTCCTCCTGTTCATCCGTTCTTTTCGGTTTCTTTCAACATTTCTTCCAGCTTTTCCAGCAGAAAGGGCGGTTCGGCCGGCGGACGCGCAGACAAAATCCTCCCGTACCCGCGACGCTTGTTCTGGATCTCCTTTGGCAATACTGAACGCATGTAAACCTCCTGTTCTGCGGGTGCAAACCGGGAGCGGGGATTTTTTTGAACGCAAAAAAGACTGCGGCAAAAGTACCGCAGTCTCATCATTCTTCCATGGCGGAGAAAATGCGACTTGACGATGTGTTTTTGCGCCCATAACACCCGCCCGCATCCGCCCCGCTTTTTTCAAATTAGGGTCAGAAAACACACCTGCGAAAAAGATGCTTTTCCGCAGCCTTGCGAGAGGGAAACCTATTCGGTTCCTTAGTTATGGGCAATAACCGACATCCACAGTCCTCCGTGTTTCTTCTTCAAACCGGCTTCAGTATACGCCGGAAAAAGGCCTCTGTCAAGCCTCCATGTTCTCATCCAGCCAATCGGCAATGGCGGCGAGCAGCTTTTCCTGAGAGAATTCGACGGTCGCATGCGCCGCGCCCTTGACGATGATCAGGTCGCAGGGAACGCCCGCGGCGGTGAGCTTGTCGTAAAGCGCCTGCGACTGCGCAAAGGGCACCAAAGTATCCTTGTCGCCGTGCAGGATCAAAAACGGCGGCGCGGAAGGTGAAACATATTCGATGGGGCTGGCCTCCCTGGCAAGCTCCATCTTGTCCTGCGGATAACCACCCAGCAGTTTTACGAGGTTCGCCGTCGGCGGGATGGCGGATCTATCCGCGCCCCTGGCCTTTGCAGCCGCCACCAGGTCGACCACGCCGTACCAATCCACCACCGCCTGCACGCGGTCGGAAACCGCGCTCCACTGATCGCCCTTGAACTCGGGCTTATCGGGCGTGAGGCCTGCCAGCGACACGAGATGTCCGCCCGCAGAATCGCCCATCACCGCAATGCGGTCGGGATCGGCGCGGAACTTCTCCGCGTTGGCGCGCACGAAGCGGATCGCCGTCTTGACATCGATGATCTGCGCCGGGAAAGGCGCTGTGTTGCTGATGCGGTATTCCGCTAGGCAGACGATATAGCCGCGCTTGGCGAACAGTGCCATATCGGTCAGCCGGTTTTCCGGCTCGCAGCATTCCCAACCGCCGCCGCAGATCCAGATCAGCACCGGATATCCCTTGCCCTCCGGGGCCTTGGCAGGATAGACGACGTGCATCTTCAGCGGAATTGCACCCGTGTTATAGATATCGGGAACAAAGGAGAAAGTCAGCCCCAGAGCAGTATGCACCTCGGGCTCGAGATGATCGAATTCCATCGTGCGAATCATAATTTGCCCTCCTTGACGTCGATTCAAAGCAGGGGACGCTCCGCCCCCGTTTCTTTCGTTACCAGCATACCCCGGTCTAAATCGATTGTCAATCAATGGCAGAACGCTCCTGTTCAGAAACGTTTTCAAAGAGCTGATTCAGTACGCGCAGAAAAACATCCCGCTCCTCATTCGTCACGCCGCAATAGAGGATATCGGTCAGCTCCTGCGTGGCCTCATGACAGGCCTGGCGGTGACTGCGGCCGCTGCGGGTGAGCTTAACACGCACCACGCGCCGGTCCTTTTCATCGCCGGATCGCTCCACAAGGCCGAATTGCTCCATTCTCGTCAGCGAAAGCGACAATGTGGATTTGTCGAGCGATGTCATTTCCGACAGTTTTCGTACCGGAATATCATCCTGTTCATAAAGAGCCATTAAAATGCGTCCCTGCGCGGGAGAGAGTCTGCCCAGCCCGTGTCTGCGAAGCAGCCTGGTAAGCAGTCTTTCCTTGATATGATACACTCCGGACAGGGCAAATAAAGACTTATCCTGCATATGGTCGGTCCCCTAACTTGTATTATTTTATTGCCTATTATACAGAACTCTGTTGTGATTTGCAATAGTTTTACACGAATTATTCCATCAAAAATCTAAATTTTATTTTTGTTTTCATTCAAAACTTTATTAGCACATTTCGGTAAGATTCGCCCCGGTTCATTCATTGAATTGTTTCAACTTATCCATTGGAAATTTGTACTCCGCCCTTTGCAATTTGCGGCGAAGATGATACAATAAATGTAGAGTCTGGAACGAACATGGAGGTGTTCCCCAATGTACGATAATCTTCCGGTTGTCAAGCTCGGCCTGGTTGCGACCAGCCGCGACTGCTTCCCCATTCAGCTCTCCGCCAAGCGCAAAGCGGCCGTCGTGGATGCTTACACGAAGGCAGGCGGCGAAATCGTAGACATCCCCACCATTATTGAGTCCGAAAACGACGCGATGAAGGCGTTGGATGAGCTCAAGGCCGCCGGCTGCAACGCGCTGGTGGTGTTCCTGGGCAACTTCGGCCCCGAGGGCCCGGAGACCATGCTGGCCGATAAATTCGGCGGCCCGACGATGTTTGTGGCGGCCGCTGAGGAGACCGGCGACAACCTGATCGATGGCCGCGGCGACGCCTACTGCGGCATGCTCAACGCAAGCTATTCGATCGGCCTGAAGAACCTCAAAAACGTTTACATTCCCGAATATCCTGTGGGCACCTGCGATGAAATCGCCTCGCTGATCTGCGAATTTGTGCCGATCGCGGCGGTTAAGCTGGGTCTTTCCAACCTGAAGGTGTTCTCCTTCGGCCCGCGCCCTTATGACTTCATTGCCTGCAACGCGCCCATCAAGCCCCTGTTCGACCTGGGCATCAACATCCAGGAGAACTCCGAGCTGGATCTGTTCGCCGCGTTCAACGCCCATGAGAACGATCCTCGCATCGCGGAAGTCGCTGCGGACATGGCCAAGGAGCTGGGCAGCGACAATCCTTACGCCGGCATACTGCCCAAGCTTGCGCAGTATGAAATCACCCTGCTTGACTGGGCAGAGGCCAACAAGGGCGCGGCGAAGTACTTTGTCTTTGCCAACAAGTGCTGGCCGGCCTTCCAGACGCAGTTCGGCTTCGTGCCCTGCTATGTCAACAGCCGCCTGACCGGCCGCTGTATCCCCGTCTCCTGCGAAGTGGATATCTACGGCGCGGTTTCGGAGTACATCCTCTGTTGCGTGACAGGCGCCGCTCCCACCCTGCTCGACATCAACAACACCGTTCCCGAGGATATGTACGAGGCGGAGATCAAGGACTCCACCGACTACAAGCTGACCGATACCTTCATGGGCTTCCACTGCGGCAACACCGCTTCCTGCTACCTGCGCAACCCGCACATGAACTTCCAGCGCATCATGAAGCGTTCGCTTGAGCCCGACACCGAGCCCAACATCACTCGCGGCACGCTCGAGGGCGACATCATCCCCGGCGACATCACCTTCTTCCGTCTTCAGGGCGCGGCGGACTGCAAGCTGCAGTCCTACATCGCGCAGGGCGAGGTGCTACCCGTTGCGACCCGCTCCTTCGGCGGCATCGGTGTATTCGCCATTCCGGAGATGAAGCGCTTCTATCGCCATGTGCTGGTGGCCAAGCACTACCCGCATCACGGTGCGGTGGGCTTCGCTCATGTGGGCAAGGTCCTCTTCGAGGCCATGAAGCTGATGGGCGTTCCGGACATCGCGTTCAACCAGCCCAAGGGCATGCTCTACAAGGACGAAAACCCCTTCGCTTAATTCCCGCTTAAAAGCCTTGTGCGGCGCGCAGCTTTTGCTGCGCGCCGCATTTTTATTCTTGTAATCCCGCCGCGTTTGGAGTATGCTTTTTTTATCCTTGAATGAAACCGAAAGGGGGCTTTCCCTCATGACCGATTCCTTGGACCCGCAGGAGCCGACCGAACGCGAGCTGCTGGAAGCCATCTTCCGCGCCTCGCTCAACAAAGAAGAGCAGCAGCTCCCGCTAGATCTTCTGCTCGACATCGCAATGGATGAAAACGTAGAGGAAAGCGATTCGTTCAGCGCCATTCCGCCGTCCCACCTTCGCCGCAAGGAGGTGCCGGAGATGACCGCCGAGGAGTTTCTCAAAATGATGCACGGCGAAGACGATTGATCCTCGCGTCCAAAATGAGCAGCCTCGCCGCAAGACTGACGTCTTGCGGCGAGGCTGCTGCGTTGCGGTCTTTTTTGTTGAGCAGAAAGATTACGGGTTATGGAAATTAGTTCAGCGCCGCGCCCAGAGCCTTGCAGGCTTCCAGAGCGTCGTCGTCGGGTGCGTCGTTGCAGATCACGCTGTCGCAGGCCAGCACAGCGCCGTCTCCCTTGCAGGTCTCTTCCCAGGTGCGCATCCAGGCGCCGTCGCCCCAGCCGTAGGAGCCAAACAGCGCGATCTTTTTGCCGGAAAGGGAGCTTTCGCACGCGGAGAACATGGGCTCAAACTCGCTCTCCTCCAGGACCTCGTCGCCCATGGCGGGGCAACCGAAGGCAGCGGCGTCATAGGACGCCAGGGACGCGGGATCAAATTCCGACGCAGTAAAGATGCTCACGTCCGCGCCGGCGGCCTTAGCGCCCTCTGCAACCGCGTTGGCCATGGCTTCGGTGTTGCCTGTGCCGCTCCAATAGATGACTGCGATTTTGCTCATGTGTTTGTTCCTCCTTTGAAATTGAGTTTGATTTATTCGTCAAACGGCTACGGTGAGCCGGTCGATCGTTGTTCCTCTGCGCAGGCACGCACAGTAGATGTCGGTGCATTTTTGATACATGGCGAATTTTCTCCTCGCGGATTCGACATCGCCATAGACCTTCCAGCAGCCCACGCATTTGCAGTGCAGCGCGCGATTTTCAATGTATCCGCGCACGTCCTCCGGCGGGTAGCCCAGGAACAGGCCGATTTCATGCGGGAAGGCGGATTGCTCCTTCAACCGATGTACAAGCGCCGCTATACAGCGCTCCGGACAGCCGCAAGGATAACCGATGGGCTCCAGCAACGCCGCAGCCTGTGCGTCTTTCAGATCCTGCGCCAGCCGTTTGGGTCGATAAAGGTAGATCAGCGCGCGTCCGTTTTCCCGCCGCAGGGGCAAGGCGCGCAGACCCTTGGGGACCAGCACGCGGTTCAGCGCCCGCAAATCGTTCCGCAGCGCTTCCTCCGAAGTATATTCGGCGGCAAAGAGATTCGCGGTTTTGAGCCCCGCCAACGTCGGGGAACAGTGGCGAACGATCAGATCCTCACTCATGGTCTCGGACCCTCCTTCTGCTGCGCTTGCACGCGCCCTTTTACTGGGCATATTGATCCAGGATGCCGCGCAGAGCGGCCATGGAGCTGGAGTGGCAGCGCGCCACCACGGTGTCTCTGCCGCGCGTTTCGTTCAGCGCGCAGTTCAGCATTTTATGGGAGACCGTGCCGGTGAACAGCACCAGCAGGTCGGGGCAGCCGATTTTGTTTTTCAGACCGCCGCTGGTCTTGGCAAACACCTTTGCGTCGCAGCGATACTGCGCGCACAGATCCTTGTATTGGCGAACCATACACTCATTTCCGCCGATGATGACGATGCTCATGGAAGTCAGCTCCTTTCCGCTCTGTGGTTAGTTATTACTAACCAATGTGTTTAAGAAGGTGCGGCGCGAACGCCGCACGAAAAAGAAGAGGTCATTCCGCAAGAATTGCGGGGATCATT
>ERZ827043.773-NODE-773-length-37903-cov-16.843506_pt1 | contig 37903 bp, 29 predicted proteins | sample MGYA00519923_ERZ827043 | MGnify/ENA primary metagenome ERZ827043 (study PRJEB31778, sample SAMEA3449251) | human gut metagenome | biome: human gut; feature: human-associated habitat; material: faeces | place: United Kingdom | collected 2010/2012 ... | reverse complement strand
CCATACCACAAAGGTAACAAGACTAATTTTATCAACCTACTTTTTACGTTGACCCCGAATTTCGTCGTGTCGTGAGTAAAACGGGCGTTTTTACGCACGTCACCACGTAAGACGTTTTGTCTCAAGAAAACGTCTTACATAGAACAAAGCCGCTATTGCGCAGAGCCCCGGTGGGTGGTCTTACGAACATTTGCCGGTTTTCATTCCCCATATCGGGGTTTTTCGTCCACCATGTTGGACGATTTTCTTTGACCACGTCACCCAAATCCAACTCACCACGTCGGCGAGAAGAAACGGCCTGACGAAGTAGCCACCACCACGCGGATGGCGGACGCGGCCACGCTTCGACGCACTTTTTGCTTCCGACTGGTTCTTGTGTTGACGTGCCCCGACATGGATCGGCGCAGTCTTGGGTAATCCGGATGCCAAGTTTCATAAGAAAACAAGAGAGTAAGCGGTTATCCTCGTCGGGCCGAGGAGAGCCCCTTCCTACAGCTCCCCGCAGGCCCGGCGGGAGATAACCGCGCGTTCAATTTTGGTGTGGCACTTAAATCGTTGGATATTAGGTAATACGCTATTTTCAGAGTTATTGTTTCGTCAACTCTAGAAGTAGCTAATTTATTATAAAACAAAGACTTATGCGCCACGACGCTTTTTTGCGCGCCCCGGCGGGGGTGAAACCTCTGGAGGTTCGCTTCGCTCATCCCGTCAGGCTGTCGCCTGCCACCCATTCACAAGGTCATGGGCGACCATGCCTCCAGAGGCTCCATCCCCGCCAGGGCTTCTGCCGCCACGTGGATTTCCCCGGTGGCCATTCTCACAGCATGAGTCATGAGAAACTCCATTCCGTTAAAAAATCGCGGCAATTTTTAACCAAATCTGTTTTGATGGCCATTTTGTTAAAAAAACGGGTCTTTTTTTAACAAAACGCAGGGCGATATTTTCTGAAGTCATAATTATTGCTACCTTTGCGGCCGCATTACTTCAGGGCAGGGTGAGAATCCCGATCGGCGGTTAGAGTCCGCGAGCCGAAAGGCAGGAGCCGTTGGAACTACGGCACCGACAGTGTTCCAGGTGATTAATCTGGTGAGTCTGGATGGAAGAAGAACCAAGCGATCCATAGAGGGTCGCTGTGCCTTGAATTGTATGCCATGAGTAACAATTTAAGGTTTTTTTGTATGAAGAAAAACATTCTGCTCATGGGCATCACAATTCGTGTGGCTGCACTGGCTATGTGCGCCGCTGATGCCCATGCTGCCGCCGGAAACGGCAAGGACAACACCACCGACGACACTCCTGTCGAAACTCTGACCCTTCGGGAATCCGTGGTCAATGCTCATTTCGCGAACCAGAACCGGACGGCATTGCGCCTGGCTGTCATTGACGAGAAACAACTCCGTGACCGAGGGGCAATGCGAACCTATCCGGAACTTCTCAAGGGACTGCCGAGCCTTTATGCTACCTCGGAATCAGGCAGTTACGGCGATGCGAAGCTGAATATACGCGGCTTCGGACAGGAAAACATTGCCATACTCCTGAACGGCATTCCCATCAGTGGACTCGTCAGCGGCGGAATGTATTGGAACAACTGGATGGGCCTGGCGGATGCCACGTGGGCGGTGCAGGTCCAGAAAGGAGTGGGCGCGTCAATGCTGTCCGACGGCTCGGTAGGCGGTTCAGTCAACATCATCACGGAATCACCATCGGACATGTTTGCGGTCGAAATCGGTTCATACGCAAACGTTTACGGGAAAAATGACCATGGCGTAGGAGGGGGACCGTTCAAGGAATATATAAAAATCAGCAGCGGAAAACTGCCGCACGGATGGGCATTGAACCTGATGGCATCCTATGTCGGCGGCAAGGGATTTGTCGAGTCGACATCCGTCAATTCTTACGCGTATATGCTGAATGTCGCGAAAGACTTCGGGACTGAACACCATCTGATATTCACTGCATTGGGCTCGCCTGAACGCCACGAGCAGCGGTCCTCCCGACTCAGCGCTGAAGAAATCGGAAAATATGGACGCGGCTACAGCAAGAACTGGGGATACCGCGACGGAAAGCCGTTCAATCTCAGCCTGAATGACTACTTCAAGCCATACTTCACACTCCAGCACATCTGGGACGGCGGACGCATTTCAATGAAAAACTCCATTTACCTGGCTGTCGGCAATGGCGGCGGAAGGTGGACCGAAACGAAGGGCAAGGCAATCTCCTCATACAGAACGGCTGACGGACATGTGGACTGGGATGCCGCCATCGCAGCGAACCGGAATGCGGACGGATCGGCCAACAATATCCTCAGCCAATACATGGCTGGAAACACGCAGCTGGGTGCAATCGCAAGCATGGAATACCGCCTCGGACATGGATGGAAGCTCGGCGGGGGAGTGAACGCCCAACTGTACCGGACTTGGGAAAAGGAAAAAATCATTGACCTTCTCGGAGCGGACTGGTGGTATGAAGATTATGCGTCGAAGTCGCTGGCGGGGATTGCAGGGAGGGATTGCATCAAGAAAGTCGGGGACTATGTGCGCACTCGCAACGGAAAGCGTATCTATCACGGAACTGTCTATTTGACAATGTCTTACGAATCATCTAAAATCAATGCGGACCTGGGCGTTTCCGTGTTCGGAAGCTCGAACCGGCGTTGGGATACGTACAATTATGTGGGGAAAGACATTGACAGCGACATTGCCCATGGCGCAGGTGCGAGCGTGAAAGGCGGGATCTTGTATCGCGTCGGCCGCGGCCATAGCCTGTACGCGAACGGCGGTTGGTATAGCCGTCTGCCTTACAGCAATGTCTGGTTTTCTTCCGGGAACAATGAAATTACGCGCGGCGTGAAAAACGAGAAGAACATTCTCGGCGAGCTCGGCTGGAAATATGTGTGGAACAGCGGAAAACTGGACCTTACCGGTTATGCGGCATATTGGAAAAACCGCTCGCTGATGTCCGGAAAGTACCGCCAACTGGATGCCGACGATGCTCGCTATATGGTCACCGGACTTGACGCATTCCACTGCGGAGTGGAAGCAAGCCTGTTTCAGCGGGTTGGTAAATGGTTGGAGGCCAATGCTTTCGCTTCCATCGGAAACTGGCGTTGGATGAAAGACGTGTCTGCGATAATCTACGATGACTATTCCGGAACGGAGGTGGGACGGGTCAATGTCTATTGCGACGGGCTCCCGGTCGCCGATGCCCCGCAGACGCAAATAGGCGCTTCCGCGAAATTCATCCTCCCGGCAGGCTTTTCCGCCAGCGCGGATTGGCAGTTCAATGACAGGATGTATGCTGATTTCGACCCGCTTACGAGAAACAATCCGGATGACAGGCAGCATTCATACCGCATCCCAGGATATCATCTGGTCGGCGCTTCCGTTTCTTGGGGTTCTGAATGGAAATATGGTGCCCGGTCTATGAAAAAAATCGGTCTGAATGTGTTTGTCCGAGGCGATAATCTGTTCAATACCACCTATATAGAAAGGGGAAAGGATGGGGCGACCCATGACCTGACATCCTTCCGCGGCTATTGGGGTTTCGGCAGAATGTTCTCGTTCGGTGTCCGTGTCCGACTTTAGTTGTCGATTATCTGCCGAAAAAATGTTAAATTTGCTAGAATAACTCAAGTTCTGCGAAGGCGGGACTCAACAGCGGAAAATTATGGCAAATTTTGGATGGTTCGGCGAAAGCGAACACCGGGTTTTCGATTACAAACCCAGATATTACGATAAGGAAAAGGACGAGTTGAAGCAGAAATTCGGCAAGGTTGACGGCTCGCTGGAACATAAGGACGCCCCTTATGTCCCTGGCTCATACCTCAATGGCGCATTCCGTGGAGGACACAAGAAGCGCTCGTCGAACAAGGCCCAGAAAATCATCACCCTCATCGGCCTCATACTTTTCGTCGTAGTGATGATATATATCACCAAGTTCTATTCGCTGCTGTAGGAGAGGGGACGGACAACATGGATATAAGAATATTACCAAGCAATATCGCCAACATGATAGCTGCGGGAGAGGTCGTGCAAAGACCTTCTTCTGTAGTCAAGGAGTTGATGGAGAATGCGGTAGATGCAGGAGCCGGACAGATAACAGTGATATTGAAAGATGCCGGCCGGACACTCATACAAGTCATTGACAACGGATGCGGCATGTCACCGGACGAGGCTGTAGTCTGCTTCGAACGCCATGCGACCTCCAAGATCGCCACGGCGGAAGACCTCATGGACATAACCACGTTCGGTTTCCGAGGCGAGGCATTGGCCTCCATCGCCGCCGTTTCGGAAGTGACATTGAAGACACGAAGGGCGGAAGACGAGGTCGGATGCCAGGTGCAATTCGCTGATTCAAAGCATGTTTCTACGGATGAAGTCTCTGCCCCTGTCGGATCCAGCTTCTCCGTGAGAAACCTTTTTTACAATGTTCCTGCGCGCCGCAAGTTCCTCAAATCGGACAATGTGGAGCTGAAACATGTCATCGAGGAGTTCACGCATGTTGCCCTCACGAGACCGGAAATCGGCTTCACGCTCATCCACAACGATAAGGACGTATATGTCCTGAAACCTGCCAAGTCATTGAAATACAGGATACAGGACCTTCTTGGCAATAACGTTGTGAGCCAGGTCGTGGACCTGAATGTGGACACATCCATCGTAAATGTCCATGGCTACGTAGGCCGTCCGGACCTCGCGAAAAAGACATTGGGAAACCAGTTCTTCTTCGTGAACGGAAGATATTTCAGAAGCCCGTATCTGCACAAGGCGGTTATGAATGCCTATGAAAATCTGCTTCCGCAGGGCGCCACGCCATCATATTTCATCTATCTGGAAATGGATCCGCACAGGCTGGACGTAAACATCAGTCCTACCAAGACCGAGGTGAAGTTCGAAGACGACAGCGTTATTTTCCAGACGATGTATGCCTGCGTGAAAGAAGCGCTCGGTCGCAACTCATTCGGAGCCAGCATCGATTTCGACCTGGCAGACACGCCGGAAATGCCGATGTTCAGCAATGACTTCGAGAAGTTCAGGCCTGAGACGCACCAGCCGGACGTCAATATCGACCCCGACTACAACCCGTTCGACGCCCCGGCTGCCGGCGGCAGAACTTTCGGCGGCAATGCCGGATTCGATGGCGGTTTCAATGAAATGCCGGATTTTCCTGCCACATTCCAGGAAGTCCCTGATACTGAGACGAAACAGCAGACATTCGGCAGCGGAACATCCCGTTTTGTGGAGCCGCGTGAAGACTACGGAAAACTGTTCGAGGAAAGGGTGGCGTCACAGCCTTCCGTAATCGTGGTCCAGAAGAAATATATCGCATCGGTAGTCAAAGGCGGAATGCTGATTGTCAATATACGTCGCGCACGTGAACGAGTTCTGTATGAGCGCTTTCTGAAAGCATTGAGCGGCGGTGAACATGTATGCCAGAGTGCTCTTTTCCCTGTGCAGGTGGAAGTGGGCGCGGACAACCGCCTGGTATTCGACGAACACGCTGACCTGCTCAAGTCACTTGGCTTCGACATAACTCCGTTCGGCAACGACACCATCGTCGTAAACGGTATGCCGGAAGGCTTCCAGGTGGACAGGAACAGTGTGGAAGCAGCTATGGCAGATGTACTTATAGTATTGACAGACAATCATACGGCATTGCCGGGAATGATGGAGTCCTCTATGGCGGAAAAATTTGCCAAAATGGGCGCTTCCGAGGGGAAACCGGTCGAATCTCCGGTCGAGGCAAGGTCTTTGATGGATGCCCTGTTCGCCTGCTCGAACTCGGAATATACCAGCAACGGCAGGAAAATTATGACAGTCATGTCGCCTGAAGACATTGACAAGATGTTCTAGATTATGAGCTATTATTATGACAATTATGGCGGTGGACGAGGCGGTTTCCTTGCTTCGATACCGCCTGCCACCAAAAATATCGTCGCGATAAACATCCTTCTGTTCATCGCGACATTGATCAACCAGCAGTTCATGGTGGGGACCTTCGCGATGTTCTATCCGGCATCGCCGCTCTTCCGCCCATGGCAGATTCTCACCCACATGTTCATGCACGGAGGCTTCTGGCATATATTCTTCAATATGTACACCCTCCTGATGTTCGGAATCGTGTTGGAACGGGCTCTGGGCACCAAGCGCTTCCTGATATTCTACTTCGTTACCGGCCTGGGCGCCGCAGCATTGCACACGGGCGTGGAATGGATTCAGGACCAGGTTTTTATCGTCAACGGAGCGCACATTGCCCATCAGATCCTTATGAATACGCCGACACTCGGTGCTTCCGGAGCGATCTATGGCGTGCTCATCGGCTATGCAATGTGCTATCCGAACTCCAGACTGACCTTGCTGTTCCCTCCTGTCACATTGACAGCCAAGTGGTTCGTGATAATATTCGCCATCATTGAACTCGGCACCGGCGTCTCCGGAATCCAGGACGGCGTGGCACATTTCGCCCACCTCGGAGGTATGCTGTTCGGCTGGCTGCTTATCAGATGGTGGCGCAAGAAGGGTAGAATCTATTGATTTTGACGAGCAAGAGAAAACATAGCCTGTTCTTCGGCATCACTTCGCGGACATTGATGATAATATCCGCAGGGCTGCTGATAATCAGTTACTTGTCCATCTATGTCAATCCGGCGAAGGCATGGTTCATGACCATATTCGGGCTGTTGTTCTACCCGCTTCTGCTTGTCAATGTCCTGCTGCTCGTATGGGCGTTTCTCCGCCGTTCCAAGGCCGTGGTGATACCGCTTGTAGCATTGATCCCGACGCTGCTGATTTTCGGGAAATTCTTCCGGTTCTCCACCAGCGGGGACGATACTTCCAAGGGCCTGAAAATCGTCTCCTACAATGTCGGCCGTTTCGCGCTGCCGCAAGGAGTAACGTTCTCATCCAGAAAGGAATGCGCCGACTCCATAATGGCTTTCCTGCGCGCCGGGGACGCTGACATCATCTGCCTCCAGGAAGTCTACGTGCAGAACAAGGAGCGCGTGCTCAGCTACCTCTCCCGCCAGATGAAAGGCTACGACATACAATATTATGTCAATGTGAACAAATATGGAAGCTGCGGCAATGTTACTTTCAGCCGTTATCCGGCATTGTCCAAGGGACACATTGATTTCGAACATAGTTCGAACATGGCGCTGTATTCCGACTATTGCATCGACGGTGACACATTGCGGGTATATAACTGTCATTTCGAGAGTTACAATATATCATTGTCCCGACTCGCGACGGGTCTGGAGAAGGATTACAAGAAGGCTGTGAAGGATACGGAGGAGAAGATGAGACGGTCGATCGTGCGTCGGCCGAGGCAGGTGGAGCAGGTGCTGAAAGATATTGAAAATTGTCGGGAAAATGTGATTGTGACGGGTGATTTCAATGACACGCCGATGTCCTATACCTATTGGCGCCTCAGCCGGAAACGCAAGGATTCCTTCAAGGAGGCGGGCTCGGGGGCTGGCGCGACATTCTCCAAGCTCCGTCCGTTACTGCGTATAGACTACATCCTGTTTCCGGAAAGCTATAACGCATTGTCCCATAAAGTGATAAACAAACGCTTCTCGGATCATTATCCGGTGGAAGCCATAATTGCCAGATGATATGAAAGACATGAAAATGATTGTGGATGAGACGCTTAAAGTCCTTAAAGAGGGCGGAATCATCCTTTATCCTACCGATACCATATGGGGACTTGGCTGCGATGCCACGAATCCTGAGGCGGTAGCCAAGATTTATGAAATCAAGCATCGTTCAGACAGCAAGGCGCTGGTGCTGCTCGCTTCCGATATGGATATGATTTGCCGTTTCGTAAAAGTCATTCCGGATATCGCGGTGCAGCTTGTCGAGGTCAATGACAGGCCGATGACGTTGATTTATCCTGGCGCCATACATGGCAAGGCCCCTGCAGAGGGAGAAAAGGCTGTGGCTGACAGACATTTCCTGGCGTATAATGCTGTGGCTGAGGATGAAAGCGTAGGCATACGCATTCCTTCCATGGAGTTCTGCCAGAATTTGATTTACAAGCTGGGACGTCCGATCGTCTCCACGTCAGCCAATATTTCAGGTAAACCTTCACCTCACAAATTCGCTGACATACCGGAATCTATCAAATCGGCCGTGGACTACATCGTGGAGCCTAAATTGGAAAAAGGTTCGACCGGCCAGGCTTCGCAGATCATGAAGGTCGATGTGGACGGCGGCATTCAGATAATCAGAGAGTAGAGCGATGGAAATTTTCTGGACGGAAGACATTGCCGGAGGCATTTGCCGACTCGGAGAAGAGGAATCCGCGCATTGCGTCAGGGTTCTCAGGCATCGTGCCGGCGACCGTATCAATATCATTGACGGCCATGGAACTATGTACGAGTGCACTCTGGTGGCGGATTCGCCGAAAGGTGCGGAGGCCAGGATTGAGCAGGCACATCAGAACTGGGGCGGGCATCCTTATGATTTGACCATGGCGGTGTGTCCGACCAAGAACATTGACCGTTACGAATGGTTTGCGGAGAAGGCGACCGAGTTAGGGGTGGACAGAATCGTGCCGGTAATCGGCGAACATTCTGAAAGGAAGATTCTTAAACCGGAAAGGATGAACCGTATTCTCCTGTCGGCGACCAAGCAGTCTCTAAAGGCTTCTATACCAGAGCTTTCGGAGGTGATGTCCGTGCGGGAATTCATTGAAAGCACGGCAGAAACAGATGCCCTGAAAATGATTGCGTACTGTTTCGAAGACGGTCAGAAGAGGACTTCGATAAGGGATGTTCTGGAGAAGAACGATGCTAAAAGGGTGATTGTCCTGATCGGACCGGAGGGGGATTTTTCCAGGGAAGAGGCCGATGCGGCAGTGGCGGCCGGCTATGTTCCTGTGCATATCGGAGAGTCCAGACTCCGCGCTGAGACGGCTGCACTCGCTTCTGTATCAATGGTTTATTATCGTAATTTAGTATAATGTTCATCGGAATCATATCTGATACGCACGGCGTGTTCAGTCCGGAATTCCAGGAGTTTCTGGAGCCTGTGGATGAGGTGTGGCATGCCGGAGATTTCGGCGGAAGTATCAATTTCGCAGACACGATTGCCGCATTCAAGCCGCTGAAAGGCGTCTACGGAAATTGCGACGGGCAGGATATTCGTCTGGTGTATCCTGAATATCAATGCTTTGAATGTGAGGGAAAGCGGATTCTCATGATGCATATCGGAGGCCGTCCCGGACATTACGATTATAAAGCAAGGACATTGATTACCCGTTATGCTCCGGATATTTTCGTGTGCGGCCATTCTCATATTCTCATGGTGAAAAACGACCCTGCGGCCGGCGTGCTCTATATCAATCCGGGTGCATGCGGCATCCAGGGATGGCACGTCGAGCGGACTGCCTTACGATTTCATATCGACGACGGAAATATCCACGGAATGGAGGTTTTTCACGAGCCTAGAACGTTACAAAAGCACTAATTTCTAGATAATTACGTTTTTTAACTAAAAAATTTTAGATTTTTGTTTGTAGTTATCCAAAATAAGTGTACTTTTGCCGCGTTATAAAATTTTAGTTTAACTAGTTAAAGTTTTAAAGCCATGAAGAAGGTATTTATGTCTTTGGCAGTTGTAGCCATGATGGTTGCTGCTGCATCTTGCGGAAACAATGCTTCTAAGAAAGCTGCTGCTGAGGCTGAAGCTGCTCAGGCTGACAGCACCTGCTGTGTAGCAGATAGCTGTGCTGCTTGCGCTGATTCAAGCTGCTGCGCTGCTGCTGATAGCGTTGTTGCTGAATAATTAGGCAAAACCCAATTGAGCCCATATTTGGGCGCAGGAAAAATTGCGGTACCTTGAGGTAACTCAGGATGCTGCTTTTTTTTGTATTATATTTGCAGGAAGAAACGCTTATATTATGGCAACGAAGGAAAAGACCGTGTGGTTCTGCAAGAATTGCGGAAACGAAAGCCCCAAATGGATGGGGCGTTGTCCGGCATGCGGGGAGTGGAATACCATGGTGGAACAGACCGTGGCGACAGGAAAGCCGTCCCGTAACGTGTCACAGGCAGCTGCCGCGCCGAATCACAGGCCATTGCATCTGAAAGAAATCGAAGCATCTGCAGAGAACCGGATTTCACTTGGATTGGCAGAAGTCGACCGGCTGCTCGGCGGAGGCATTGTCAGAGGTTCATTGGTCCTTATAGGCGGCGAGCCCGGCATCGGCAAATCCACATTGTCCCTTCAGATTCCGTTGGGCGCGCCTGCGCTGAAGACATTGTACGTGTCGGGCGAGGAGAGCGCGAGGCAGGTGAAAATGCGTGCCGACAGGCTTGGTGGAGATAACTCCAACTGCTTCATTTACAGCGAGACAGATATAAGCAACATCATTGCGCAGGCGGATGCGCTGAAGCCTGACCTGATGGTCGTGGACTCGGTTCAGACCATGTTTTCCTCCAATGTCGATTCTTCTGCCGGCTCGGTTTCGCAGATAAAGGAAGTGACGGCAATGCTGCTGCATTATGCGAAAATGTCCGGCGTGCCGGTGATTCTCATCGGTCATATTACCAAGGACGGCTACATCGCAGGACCTAAGATTCTGGAACATATCGTGGACGTGGTGCTCCAGTTCGAGGGTGACAACAAGGGGGCTTACCGCCTTCTGCGAAGCATTAAGAACCGTTTCGGCTCCACGTCGGAGCTGGCTGTTTTCGAGATGACCGGCAAGGGATTGCGTGAGGTGACCAACCCGTCGGAAATGCTGATGCCGATGCATGAGGAGGGGCTCAGCGGTACGGCCGTCTGTGCAATGCTGGATGGCATGCGTCCGTTCCTTTTCGAGGTTCAGGCACTTGTGAGTTCTGCCGCATACGGCACACCGCAGCGTTCCGCGACCGGTTTCGATGTCCGCAGATTGAACATGCTTCTGGCCGTGCTGGAAAAGCGTGCGGGATTCAAACTCAATATGAAGGACGTGTTCCTGAATATGGCTGGAGGACTGAGAGTTACGGATCCGGCATGCGACCTGGCGGTGGTCTGCGCAGTCCTTTCTTCGAATTTCGATTTCGCGATTCCTGCCAATATCTGTTTCGCGGGGGAAATAGGCTTGAGCGGCGAAATCCGTCCGGTGAACCAGCCGGAGCGTCGCGTTACCGAGGCTGCCAAATTGGGCTTCCGCAAGATATTCATTTCATCGTTCACGTCCATTGACAATGCTGCCGCGAAGGGTATCGAAGTAGTGAAAGTTGCTGATATTCCGGCACTTGTAAGAAATTTATTCAGACAATAATATGAAATTGCCGCAGGGATTTTCTCCGGAGGAACGGAGTGAGAAAGCGCAGGCGCTTTTCAAACAGGGATTCAATTGTACACAGTCCGTGATACTTGCATTTGCCGATGTCCTGGAAGTTTCGGGCTTGGCGGATGAGAAATTGCTGAAGACTATCGGGTCCGGTTTCGGCGGAGGCATGGGACGGCTTCGTGAGGTATGTGGCGCTTTCAGCGGCTGTACCATGATGGCGGGTTTCATTTCTCCTGCCGATGTCCCTGCCGATATGGAGGCTCGCAAGGCGAATTATGCTATCGTTCAGGAGTTTGCGGAGAGATTCAAGGCGGCAAACGGAGGCAGTATCGTGTGCCGCGAATTGCTTGGTCTGGATAAGTCAGGACAGCGCGAAACCCCTATGCCGTCGCAGCGCACGGCGGAGTATTACAAGAAACGGCCGTGTGTGCAGATAATCGGGGAGGCGGCGCGGATAGTCGCGGAAAAATTAATTGAAACCAATAAGTAATCCTTAAAAAATAAAAAATGCGGAACGCTCAATTTCGAACGTTCCGCTTATTGTATCTTGGCGAGATGCCTGATTACATAGCCTGAGCGACAGCCACAGCTACTGCAACAGTTGCACCTACCATAGGGTTGTTACCCATTCCGAGGAAGCCCATCATCTCGACGTGAGCAGGAACTGAAGATGAACCTGCGAACTGAGCGTCAGAGTGCATACGGCCGAGGGTGTCAGTCATACCATAGGATGCTGGACCTGCAGCCATGTTGTCCGGGTGAAGTGTACGTCCGGTACCGCCGCCTGATGCTACTGAGAAGTATGGCTTGCCTGCGAGCACGCGCTCCTTCTTGTATGTACCTGCTACAGGGTGCTGGAAACGTGTAGGGTTGGTAGAGTTTCCGGTGATGGAAATGTCCACGTTCTCCTTCCACATGATGGCAACGCCTTCGCGAACATCATCAGCGCCATAGCAACGTACACCGCCACGTACACCTTCAGAGTACTTGGTCTCAGAAATGACTTTTACCTCACCTGAGTAGTAGTCGAACTGTGTCTGTACGTATGTGAAGCCGTTGATACGGGAAATGATCTTTGCAGCGTCCTTTCCGAGACCGTTGAGGATGACGCGGAGAGGTTTCTGACGAACCTTGTTGGCCATCTCTGCGATCTTGATAGCGCCTTCAGCGGCAGCATAAGACTCGTGACCTGCGAGGAATGCGAAGCACTCTGTGTTCTCGCTGAGGAGACGGGCTGCGAGGTTACCATGTCCGAGACCTACTTTACGGTCATCAGCAACTGAACCAGGGATGCAGAATGCCTGGAGACCTTCACCGATAGCCTCGGCAGCCTCAGCGGCAGACTTTACGCCTTTCTTTATAGCGATGGCTGCACCTACGACATAAGCCCACTTCGCATTCTCGAAGCAGATTTTCTGGGTGTCTTCGCACATCTTGTAAGGGTCGATACCCTTGGCATCGCAGATTGCCTTTGCATCGTCGATGTCTTTGATTCCATATTTGTTGAGAGTTGCATTGATCTTATCAATACGACGCTCGTAGCTTTCAAAAAGTGCCATGTTCTCTTACTCTTTACGTGGGTCAATATACTTAACAGCGTCCTTGAAACGGCCGTATGTTCCTTTGGCCTTCTCGATAGCCTCCGGGCCTGTAGCGCCACCCTTGAGAGCATCCATAAGCTTGCCGAGGTTTACGAACTCGTAACCGATAACTTCATTGTTCTCATCGAGAGCCATCTTGGTGCAGTATCCCTCGGTCATTTCGAGGTAACGGCTTCCCTTGGCTTTGGTACCGAACATTGTACCTACCTGGCTGCGGAGGTTCTTTCCGAGGTCCTCAAGTGAACCGCCTACAGGAAGACCGCCCTCTGAGAAAGCAGACTGGGTACGTCCGTAAACGATCTGAAGGAAAAGCTCACGCATCGCAGTGTTGATGGCATCGCAAACGAGGTCTGTGTTGAGAGCCTCAAGGAGTGTCTTGCCAGGAAGGATTTCAGAAGCCATAGCAGCTGAGTGGGTCATACCGGAGCAGCCGATAGTCTCTACGAGGGCCTCTTCAATGATACCGTCCTTGACGTTGAGTGTCAATTTGCAGGCACCCTGCTGAGGAGCACACCAACCGATACCGTGTGTAAGGCCGGAAATGTCCTTGATCTCTTTTGAATGCACCCATTTTCCCTCTTCAGGAATAGGAGCATTGGCGTGATTCGCGCCTTTTGCAACGCAGCACATGTGCTGCACTTCTTGTGTGTAAATCATATTCTAGAATAATGAATTTATGTTCATTTCACAAAGATAGTAAAATTTTTCGGCATTTATTTTCCTGCGAGATGCTTCTCCCAGGCCCAAGCTGCCTCAAGTGTCTGTTCTACAGTACGTTCTGCCTTCCAGCCGAGCTTTTTGTTGGCAAGTGAAGGGTCTGCCCAAATGGCTGTAACGTCACCTGCGCGACGTGGAGCGAACTTGTAGTTCAGTTTGACGCCGTTCACCTTCTCGAAAGCATTGACCAATTCGAGGACTGAAACCGGACGGCCTGTGCCGATGTTGAAAATCTCGTAGTCCTGCTCCATCTTGCCGTCGAGCATTCTTGCGACAGCGTAAACGTGTGCCTTGGCGAGGTCGACGATGTCGATGTAGTCTCTCTGGCATGTTCCGTCCGGGGTAGGATAGTCATTGCCGAAGATGCTCAGGCACTCGCGCTTGCCGATTGCGGTCTGGGTGATGAACGGTACGAGGTTGTTGGGCACGCCTCTCGGGAGTTCGCCGATGAGTGCTGACGGGTGGGCGCCGATTGGGTTGAAATATCTGAGCGCGATACCCTTGATGCAGCCCTCTTTATGTACGCCCGGAGTAACTTCCGTGCCATATCTTGCGTAAGCTTTCACTGAATCGCGGAGAATGTCTTCGCAGATCTGCTTCGTGTTGCCGTAAGGGGATGTTGCAGGCTGACGTGGAGACTCCTCGGTTACAGGGAGCTTGTCCGGCTCGCCGTAAACTGTTGCAGAAGAGGAGAACAGCACGTTGCATCCGCCGTGGGTGCGGGCAGCCTCTATTACGTTCAGGAATGATGAAAGGTTGTTGGTGTAATATTTTACCGGCTCGGCTACAGATTCGCCGACTGCCTTGAACGCAGCGAAATGGATGACTGCGTCGATCTGGAATTCGGAGAACAGCTTGTTTACTGCTTCCAAGTCACAGAAATCCATCTTGATGAACGGGATATCTTCCCTACCGGTGATTTTTTTTACACCTTCGAAACAGGTCATGTCGCAGTTTGACATATCGTCGGCTACAACGACATCGTAGCCAGCCTGAATCAATTCGACTGTCACGTGGCTGCCGATGAATCCGGCACCGCCTGACACGAGAACTCTTTTGCTCATAGTTTGTTTTATTATAAGTTTCGTGATCTGCAAATGTACGCAAAATTGATAAGAATCGGTGCAGAACTTTCCGTAACTTTGCGGATATTTGTGACGGATATGAAATTGATTTATACTATAATATTGTCAATGTCGATGTTTTTCGGCATTGAATCCGGAATCCGTGGGGCTGAAATCGGGGATTCATTGGCCCGCAGGGCTGATTCGTCCCGTTTTTCACCGGCGCAGAAATTCATTGACCTGAAAATGGCGGAGGAGCCTTTCCGCTCGGGCGTCTGCGGCATTCTGGCGGTGAGCATGAACGGGGACACTCTCGCGGAGTATGGCAGTATGCGTAAACTGATACCTGCGTCGAATACCAAGCTGATTACCACTGGTTTAGCTCTCAATTCCCTCGGTCCGGGCTTCCGTTTCACGACGCGGCTCGGCTATACCGGGCATGTCAGCAACGGGACTCTTCACGGGGACCTCTACATAGTGGGCGGCGGCGACCCGACCATCGCTTCCGGCGATATGATGACACCGTCACGCGACACCCTTTTCGCGACGTGGAAAAGGGCATTGACCCGCGCCGGAATTCATCGGATTTCCGGCCTCGTCATCGGCGACGGGCGCTTCTTCGACGGCCCGATCGAGAACGAAAACTGGGCTTACAACGACCTGGGAACGGATTTCGGTGCCGGCGGGAACGGCCTCTGCTTCGCCCGTAACACCCTGACTGTCAATGTCGAGCCGACCGCGCTGAAGTCGAGGGTCAATGTCGTTTCAATGTCGCCTTCCCTCCCGTGGCTCCGGTTTCGTGTCAATGCTTTCACTTCTCCGGCGGGCTCCGGGGACAACCTGTATCTGTTCAACACGGACCTGGCTCCAGTGGCGGAGCTGCGTGGCTCGCTGGCCATCGACAAGGGGAAGCGTAAAGAACAGTGCAGCAATAAGTTCGGGGCAATGACCTGCGCCTGGTCCTTCAGCGAATTCATTCGCGGTGCCGGCATTTCCAACGGCGGTGCTGCAGATGTCGATTCTTATGGCAATGTCCGTGAGGCGGAGAAGTTTTCCCGTGAGGTGTCTTCGCGTCCTGCCGCGTCTCCTGCCTCGATACGCACTATCGCTTCCTTCCGTTCGCCTTCGCTTCTGGAAATCGCCAAGGTGACTAATGACCGGAGCGACAATTTTTATGCGGAAACATTGATCCGTATGATTTCGAAGACACGGACGGGTTCGGCGTCGTACGATTCTTGCGGGGTGGTGATTCTCAGGGAGTTGGACAGTCTTGGCGTGGATAGCGGTTGTGGTATCCGGATGGTGGACGGCAGCGGTCTGGCGCGGCACAACTACATTTCGCCGGACTTTTTCTGCCGCTTCCTGAAGGCGATGTCGCAGTCGCGTTCTTCTGCGCAGTATCTTTCAACTCTTTCTGTGGCAGGTGGTTCGCGCATGAAGAATTGTCCGGATTCGCTCCGCCGCCGTGTCCGCATGAAGAGCGGTTCCATGAACGGGGTCCTGTGCTATTCAGGCTACATACTTCCTGCCGGCGGTGTTTCTTCGCGTGGCTCGTTTTCCGATGATACTATCGTCTTTTCGATAATGACCAACAATATTGTCGATGATTCCGCCGCGGTACGCAATTTTATCGATGCCCTTCTGGTGAAGCTCTGCAACGGGTGATGTCTTGCTGCCGGGCAATGAAAAAGGCTGACTATCGTATTGATAATCAGCCCTTATCTTCTTCTGATGGAGAAAATTATTCGCCTTCCTTTGCTGTAACTACAGCGCTGAGTTTCTCGTAGAGAGCATCTGTTCTTTCGAACATCTCTTTATGGAGATTTGCGAACCATGCCTTTCTCTGCTTAGGCTCAACCTTGGCATTAGCCTTGTCCTTCATGTCATTGTACAGATCTACTGCCTCGCTGATGATCTCGGCAATCTTCTCTGAACTCTTGTGAGGGTTGAGGGTAATGAAGAGAGAACAATCATCGACGAATTCGCCGACAATGTATTCAACGTCTTTTTTGAAATCTCTAAGATTCATAATATTACGAACTTTTTTAATAAATTGCTTTATCGGTGCCGTGTTTCGTGCATGGTCTGCATGCGTTTGCACGGATTCCGCAAAGTTAGTCAAAATTTTTGAAAATAGTAAGGACTTGCGGTAATCTTCACTGATGTGTACGGGGTTCCGTCCGCATCGCACATCCGGCTTGCCCGCAGGAGCCTTGTCGCTCCGCTGTAATAGTCCGGTTCCGATGGGTTCAACGAGTTGATTCTGACTTCGTGTGAAGAGTGGATTATCCTGCCTACTCCTATATACATTGCCACATGGGTGATTCTTTCCGGTTTTTCTTCCGTGGACCGTTTTCCGAAGAACAGCAGGTCGCCCGGTTTCAGGTCGCCTTCGCTTTTTCCCGGGATGAATCCTTCCAATGAAACCGCCCTGCCTTCGTTTACTTGCTGCGACGCATTTCTGTGCAGGAGTATGCCGTTCAGGAAGAATGCGGTCCGGGTCAATCCGCTGCAATCCAGGCCTTTAGGCGAGGTGCCTCCCCACATGTAAGGTGTGCCGAGGAATTTCTTTGCCGTGGCGACCACGTTTTCCGGCGTGGCTTTTCTGGATGCGGCCCATGATGAGAACTCCGCCACGTCCTGGCATTTCACATATCCGGTGCGTCCGTCAGGCATTGTGACGGCCAGAAACAGTTTGTGTTTCAATGGTTTGTCGCCGGCATTGAATTTTATCCTCAGCAGGTCGCCTGCAACGAGGTCGCTGATGCGTTGTGAACTGGCGTCGGGGGCTTCATAGACTTCCGTCCAGAGTGAGGTGCAGATGTATTTGGGCGCTGCTATGTATTGCCTGAGTCGTGTGCTGTCCATCGGGATGATGCCCATGTCCGATGCCCATGCCGTGTAAGGCTCAGGGGTCCTGATTTTCAGCCAATATCCTTCACTGCCAATGATTTCCACCGGGGTTCCCATCAATGCTTGTGTCTCCAGTCCGGATTCGTAGTCGGGAAGCGTGCGCATGAAGTCCGCCGAGTATTTGACGATGCCGTATTTCTGTTGTCCGGCCGCGTTGAGGCTCAATGCCAATGCGACCAGGACAGGTATTATTGATTTTCTCATTTTCCGCTGTTGTTTGATGCCTGTTTTGCGAAGATAAGTACTTTTTAATAGATTTGCAGCCGAAAATCCGATATTATGGAAAGTGTCTCAATGGTGATGCCGGATTGTTTTCCGGATGGTAAGAGGTACAATACCTTCGTGGGGTATTACAAGCGTGTCTATGGCGAGCGTCTCCAGAAGCTTGTCATTGATGCCGGTTTCACTTGTCCGAACCGTGACGGCACCGTCGGCTACGGCGGTTGTTCCTTTTGTGACAATGCTGCTTTCCATCCGTCCTACAGCACTGCCGGCAAGTCCATTGCCGCCCAGATTGACGAGGGCATTGGATTTCATCAGGTGCGTTATCGCAACACCAGACATTATCTGGCGTATTTTCAGTCATATTCAAATACTTACGCTCCGCTTCCGCGTCTGAAGGAGCTGTATTTTGAGGCATTGTCCCATCCGCATATCGTCGGCATTGTCATAGGCACGAGGCCGGATTGCATTGACGAGGAAAAGTTGGATTGGCTGGCGGAGCTGAAGGCCGGCAGGGCGTTGCCGGATTGGTGTCGGGACGGGTTCGGGTCGCCGGTGGTGAAGGTGGAGTACGGGATCGAGTCGTGTTATGATGCGACGCTTCTGCGTGTCGGGCGTGGTCATGATGTGGCTGCTGCCGAGCGTGCCGTGAGGCTTTCTGCCGAGCGTGGTCTTGACCCCGGGGCGCATTTTATTCTGGGTCTTCCGGGGGAGTCCCGGTCAATGCTTGTGGATCAGTGTTCGTTCATCAGTTCCCTTCCGCTTCATTCCGTGAAGTTCCATCAGTTGCAATTGGTCAATGGGACGCGCATCGAGAAGGAGTACGCGGCTGTTCCTGATGATTTCCTGCGTCTGGATTTGCCTGATTATCTGGATCTTGTGGTAGATATTCTGGAGCGTCTCCGTCCTGATTTGTACATAGAGCGTGTCGCCGGCGAGGTGCCTCCGCGTTTCGTCAATGAGACCCAGTGGGGTCTGATCCGCAATTTCCAGATTCTTCATCTCCTGGATGATTGTTTATCTGATCGTGATACGTGGCAGGGCCGGCTGTTCTGTCCGTGAGCGAGTTTTCACGGATAAATATTGTGTTTCTGGTCAGGTGTCCCGGCGGGGCTTCTCTGCCACATGGTCTTTACTGATGGTCATTTCCATGCTTTGTAGCCTTTCGTGCGCATTAAAACGTTTTCCACGCACGTCGAGTTCAAAATGGTCATGTCGTGAGTAAACCTGGCGTTTTTACGCACGAGAGGTAAGCGATTTCAGGGTTGTCCCATATCTGGCAGGTGCGCATCTCATAACATTGAAATCCGGCGTCGGGATACGGCCACGCTTCGTTTTTGGAAGCGTTGATTTTCAATATGTTATAAAACGGGGCGTGGAAACGTGGCCAAAAAATGCCTGCGTTTCCACGCCACTGTTAAGATTGTACTTGATTATCAGCCAGTTATAAAACACCCCGTGGCCGCGTCCCGACAGCTTGCTCCGGAGGTAATCATGGTGATGTTTGTGTCGACCTTGGACACGCCCCGGCGGGGGTGAAACCTCTGGAGGTTCGCTGCGCTCATCCCGTCAGGCTGTCGCCTGACACCCATTCACAAGGTCATGGGCGACCATGCCTCCAGAGGCATCACCCCCGCTGGGGCTTTTGCCTATACATGGATTATCGGTAAACGTTTTTCAGGACGATACATTTGACGTGGCGCGTAAATAGCTGTATGTTAGATATTTCGTTATTTTCAGAGTTGGCAAAACAATAACTCTTAAAATAGCTAATCTATTATGAAACAGAGACTTATGCGCCACGCATTCTGTGTCATGTCTTCGGCCGCGCCTTGTGCGATGTGCAATGGTTATGGTAGCGGTGCACTCAAAATCTCGCGACTTCTTCTTCGACTTGGTGTTCTTGTCAGGAGTGTTTGGAAAATATGCTAAAAAGTTGAAACTGGTGGTGTGGCTGGTTTATGGTATTATTCTTTAGATGTAGTTCCAGTGATACTAACGCCTCTTGTGCTATTTGACGGACAGATGGATATATCGGGGTGTTCTCAAAACAGACATCTGAACCATTTACTATCAGATGCAATGCTTGCGTATCACGGTACTCATTGTAAAACATTTCCTCAATTCTCTTGTCTTGAAGATTGTTTTCATAATGAGCTCCTCCATCTTTGTTTGCTAAGATGGTAAACAATTGGCATCGTGACAAATGCCAATTCTGTTCTTCTCCCCAATTCCTGCCTTTCAATACCTCGAATATGTTGGAGTCCAGCCAGTCCTTCGTGGAGAGAAATCTATTTTGACTGATGCACCTTTGTTCGTAATCTGAATATAAGGGGGATTTGCGAAGAGGGGAGAATGTGTATCTGACGCCACCATTATCGGAATTGTTGATCTCCTTACAGAGCAGGCCACAATAAATATGTGTGGCGACTTGTATGTTTTTGTTCGAGACGTTATCCCCTACAGCAAAGAAGGAGATGGTTCCTCTTTGGGCCGTCGTGTCCAGGAATTTAACTTTATCGCGCAATCCGCATTGGGTCAGGACTGAAAGACTTCTTCCGTTCGGACTATCGTGCAGCAATGTCCGCAATGCGACTGCGATATCCATTGCGACGCACATTCCGTTATCGTATGAATGATTTGCACAGGTCGTGTAATCTGTGGAGTTGTTCTATGAGTGCTGTCTGAGGTGTTCGTTCGGGTTTCATATAAAGTGATAGTAAATGAGTTTCATCTGGATTGTTCAGTTTGTCGTGTGATATGAAGGCGGTTGCCCCAATGAGGTAGAATTTTGTCAGTTCAATGAATATGTTTAGGACTGGTCCGAGTTGATTTCAATTATGGTGTATTTGAAAGGGAAGTCCTCTCCATTTGCGTCTCCTTCTTTATTTAATTTTGGGTAATCTTTCCAGTTTATGGTATAATTGTGGGTTAGTGTAAGAGTTCCCAATCTTTTCTGCCAGGCAGGTCGGTTGTCTGATGGTGTGCCCCAATCGGGTATCGCGCCCGCGACAATCTTCCTCCTTTTGTGAATTCTAAAGTCTCTGAAGGCGATGGTGTGCATGGTTGTGTGGGGGTTGAGTTTAAAAAAAGTCGTAGAAAACAAGTCCGGGCTTCTGCCGGAGCTTCTATGGTGATGTAGTTCTGGTGGAAGCCCGGAGACTCTGTTATGGTGGTGCCGGCTCGAAACTGGAGATAGATTCCCAGCGACTCCGTTATGTGTGGTGCTGCCCCGGAACTGGAGGTGGAGGTCCGGAGGCTTGTCGTGTGGAGTGACGGCTAGAAACTGGTGAAGGATGACCAGGTGGGGGTCTTCGACTCGGCGGCGGATTCCAGGTCGTCTGGGAGATTTACGAAGAAGTCGAAACCGGTCCAAGCTTCTACTTGGTCAACGCTGACTGTGTAGTTCTGGTAGCTGTCGGAGTAGGCCTTGTGGTCGAACCAGAAAGCTATGCAAGACGCGTTGGAAATCGTTCTGCCGGAATACTTCACCCGGAGTACCAGCTTGTAGAAGTAGTTCGGGATGGGAACTCTCTGGGAGCTGGACTTGGGACTCGTGTAATTTATGGTGCGAGTCTCGCCCTCCTTTTCGAAAGCCACGCCCGTCACCACGTAGATCTTCTCGTTGTGGCTCTTGGCAATGCCCTGGACGGCATTCTCCAGATTGCTCCAGATTCCGCTGTTGAAACTGTTCTGGATCTGCGGAACCTGATTCGTCACGTAGAAAGTCTGGGCCTGCATCGTGGCGTTTCCGTTGCGCGAACCGTTCGGACACATGTGACCTCGCGAATACGTGCTGTTCGAATAGCTTCCGTCAGTCACCCTGACCTGGTACTTCTCGTCGATGTTAGGGTTGTAGCTCCAGCCCGATGGCCGGCTGAGAGATCCCATGTGGCTGCTGTCCAATGGATATGCGGTCCAGAGGGGAGTCGTCATCTGTGTGTCGTAGAAGACGGTGTAGTTCCGCTCGCCGGCATAGGTGGTGTTTACCACATATTGCGAGCCTTCCTTAGCCGAGGCGAGTTCGAGCCAATCCTTGTTCACTGCTGGCTGGACGTCTCCCGGCATCTTGAAGACGGTCGGCGTGCCGGCATAGAACACTTGCACGTCGGACGAGTATGCGCCTGTGCCTGATACGCGCGCGAACGCCTGAAAGACGTAGGATTTCCCGGGAACAAGGTTCGAAAGGTGGGCCTCGAAAATCCCGCTGTCTGTGCCTGTCGCCGTGACCGAACTGACGGTCAATTTGTTTGTCAATGAATTTGAGGAGGTGCCCCAATAAAAGCCGAGTTCGGCAGGTGAACTGCTGGCCCCTGTGTAAGAGCCCGACAGAGTCACCTCCGTCGAACTCAACACATTGGCCTCAATGTTTCTTACCTCCGCGTATGGCTTACGATCCGTGGGTTCTTGCCCGCCGGCTCCTCCGCCGGAGGGTAGTCAGTCAGTATAGTAAACAACTACTGATGAGATACGGGATTGCGCACCCATAGTAATTGTGAAATCACCCGCTGTTGTAATGGTAACCTCTTTACTTGATACCGTAGCGATCGTGGTTGCTTCTGGAGAATATTTAGTATTAGTATTCTTAAAAACTTTAGCGTAAGTGTCTGAGGTGCAAGTTACTACCACCTTAGTAATCTTGTAGCCTGAATTAGCCTTGAAGGTAATGACATTTGAAGCATACCATCTAGGGGCTGATATGTAACCACTATTTGGAGCAGCGGATGACTTACCCTTTTCCTGCACGAAAGAGCAAGAGGTTCCGCTCCAAGTGATGGTGCTATTGCTGAACTTACCATTCTTCAGAATAATGGGTTCACTCTTCTCCAATACGGTTCCTGCAGGATTAACGGTAATCTCGTAAGTCACGGACTCGTCGCCTACGGTAACGGTAACGGTCTGCTTGCCTTCAGTAGACATATCATAGCCGCTGAAGGTAGCAGATGCGGTGACATCCACATCCGCCTTACCGCGCCATACCTGGAGAGCCTTTCCTCCGAACTCGAAAGCATCACCCACTGTGAAGGCTGTTTTCTGACCGGAAACTGCAAGGCCTCTATAAATCTGAGTTTCACCATTGATGGAGATAAGGTAGTTGTTCTTATCCAACTCGTAAGTCTTGTTGTTATACTTCTTCAAATCCCCATAGACAACAACCTCGTCACCTGCCTTCAAGTCCTCTGCTCCTACGAAATCTGCATTTCCGAGATCCTTACCACTGTAAATATACAAGGTCTTTCCTCCGGATTCGATGTCGTAAGTCAAACTGCTATATGTTGCATTGAACGAAGGAGTTGCCTTTACAATACCCTTCACGTGTTTACCAGTCAAGTCAGTGTTAGCATCGATGGCAGCGATAGCCTCAGCTGCAGTATATGGATACTCCAAAGAGCCGTCGTTAGCGGTAGCGCTAGCTGCTTTAGTACTTACATCGAGAGTGGCGACTAGAGAAGCGGCATAAGCCTTCGCTCCTTCTACTGCTATCGCATTAACCTTTACGACGTATGCTGTCTCGGCATCAAGTCCTGTGAATGTAACGGCACCGGCATTGACGGTCTGGCTTTCGCCTACCTTCACACCGCCCTTGAAGAGTTCGCAGTTATATCCTGCGGTAGCACGCTCGTCTACCGACCAGCTCACGCTGATAGATGCTCCGTCTATAACACCTTCCTTCAATGTCGGTGTAGCAAGTGTAGGTGCTCCGAATTTGACTCCAGTAAGGGTAGCGGCGGCGGAGTTCTTGTAGTTTTCCTTATCGGACGGAACTGCTACGACGGCTACATCGTAGTAATCATCAGCAATGGCTGCGGCGTCATAAGAAGTCGTCTCTGAAGTGAAAGTGCTCTCTCCGATAGTAACCTCGTATGAAGCAGCACCGTTTACTGCGTCCCAAGAAACGGCCTTTGCTGCGCTAACCTTAAGGTTTGCAGGAGTCTCGAGAGCGGTCTTAGGAGTACCCTTCACATAGAAGCAAAGTATCTGGCCAGCAAGATTATCCGTACTAGCATAGCAGCGCCAATCTTGACTATTGCTTACACCAAGATATCTTTTGCTTCCAGTATTCTTCAAATATTTTGTTGTAGGATCAAGGGTGAATATCTTACAAGTAGTGGAATTGCTTACTTTAACATCAGTTTTACCCGAAACTGAACACAGCCACTCATCTGTCTGTCCCTTTGGATAAATAGTAAGGTTTCCTTTATCGTTTGCTATGTTCCAGACCAAGTTGTCCGCAGGAGCGGCAGAGAGTTCTCCATCCTTAACGGTAACATCGACTGCTGATGGATTTTTTGTTCCATTATCCGAAGTCATAGCGTATACTGCGCCGTCCTTTGCCATCGTTATCACGACCTCATCGGTGGCTGTGATGTCTGCCAAGTCAGTTGCGATCCAAGAAGCCGCAGCTTTCTTCGTGCAATTCTCCTCTGCCAATGTCAAGTTGATGACGGCAAGCTGGCTTGCTGGGAAGGTGAGTGCCTTAGACAATGTGACTTCCTTTGAGAATGTGTAATTTGCGGTTTCGCCTGCAAAAACAACCTTGGCGCCAGATTCGATAGTGCCAGGGTTTACAACCAGCCAAACTTCATTCTCCAAGCCGGCTTCTCCACCGAACATTGGAGCGTCTTCTGAATATGTAGCTGTTACGGAGTTGTTCTTTATGGTCCACTTGTCAATGGTGGCTGCGGCTAAATCAATCGCAGCACGACCGGTAAGGATGTGCCTTCAGGAGCGGTGAGGGAGAATTTCGACACTTTCTCCCCGTTAAGAGACGCTGGCCAATTGAGAGCGACTTTAACAACGGAGAACATTCTCTTGAAAAAGAGGTCGTTTATTGTGACTGCTCCTGTCTCATCTGCCGTATATGCGGTCTCCTTAGCTACGAGAATATCGCAAGCCTCGTCAATCGTAAGGCTGCTTGGTTTTTGCTCTGTTGCCAGATTTATACCCACATTGCCGGTACTGTACCCTATTGCAAATGCTTTTGCAGGTGAAAATGATTTGAAAGAGCCTTTTGCTGAGAGTCCTGCAACTGTTCCGTCGAACGTTGCCACTTCGTTAGTTTCACTTACATTCTTCAAAATGCCCGTGGCTTTTGTGGTGTTCTCTGTAATGTCGCCGACAAACATTGCCAATTCATCGCCTTTTGACCATTTTGGAATATATTTTCCTTCGAGGTTGCTTTCAATAAATGACTTTACCTGTGGATTTTCGGATGTGCGTATTGAGAAATGAATACCGTTGTCCTTACTGACCGGATTCTGCTCCTGCGAACAGGAAATAAATGCTAATGCTGAAACTGCAGCAATTGCAAAAGATTTAACAATTCTTTTCATGGGTGCAATGTTTAAAGGTTGTAGATGTAGTCTGGATCCTCAACAACAGTGTCTCCAGCATGGTTTGCATCCCCATATCCACCACTCACAGCCATCACACTTTCCGCTTCTACGAAAAGCACCTGGAGAGTCGGGCGCTCGTAGGTTTTTTGATTGTTTTTCGTCATGATAAATTGTTAGTTTAATGCGTTTATAATTTGTTGTTTATTAGTCCTTTCCGAAGACGGCATCGCGCCGCGCACACTATAATTTTGCAAAGGTACATAAACATTCCGGAATTCCTTATATTTATATTGAAAATCTTGTAATTGCGCTGTCGGCGCATCTGCTGTCATATCATCGTCCCTCTTGCCGGGCAAAGATTTGCCCGAAGGGCTGTACGTAATCAAAAAATTCGTATATTTGCCAAAATATATTTATTCACAATGCAGTTCGTAAATACAGAAATCCCAGAAGGACTTACCTTCGATGACGTTTTGCTCGTTCCTGCACGCTCCGAGGTCTTGCCGAGAGCTGTAGATGTTTCCACTAAGTTCACTAGAGATATTTCTCTCTGCACTCCTATCGTGTCTTCAGCAATGGACACTGTTACAGAGGCTGAACTCGCTATTGCAATGGCTCGTGCCGGCGGTATCGGTGTCATTCACAAGAACATGACCATCGACCAGCAGTGTGAGCAGGTCCGCCGTGTGAAAAGGGCGGAGAACGGTATGATTTACGACCCGGTCACCATCAGTCCTGAAGCTACTGTCGGTGACGCATTGGCATTGATGGCCAAGCACCATATCGGAGGCATCCCTGTCGTGGACAATGCCGGAAGGCTCATCGGAATCGTCACGAACCGTGACCTCCGTTTCCAGGACAACAAGAGATTGCCGATTTCCGAAATCATGACCCGCGAGAACCTGATCACCGCGAAAAAGGGCATCAGCCTGCAGGAGGCCACCGGAATTCTGCGCAAGAGCAAGGTCGAGAAACTTCCTGTGGTGGACGATGACAACAAGCTTGTCGGACTCATCACCTACAAGGACCTCATGAAAATCAAGGACAATCCTATCGCTTCCAAAGATTCGAAGGGCCGTCTTCTCGTCGCAGCTGCAGTCGGCGTGAAGTCAGATACCCTCGACAGAATCGAGATGCTCGTGAGTGCAGGTGCTGACGCTGTGGTAATCGACACTGCACACGGACATTCAGTAGGCGTGCTCGAAGTCATTGCCAAGGCTTGTGAAGCATTCAAGAACAGAGATATACAGATCGTTGCCGGCAACGTCGCTACCGGAGAAGGTGCAAAGGCATTGGCGGATGCCGGTGTAAGTGCCGTGAAGGTAGGCATTGGCCCTGGCTCGATTTGTACTACGCGAATCATCGCGGGCGTCGGTATGCCGCAGTTGACGGCGGTGATGCTGGCGTCGAAAGCGCTTGAGGGAACGGGCGTTCCTGTCATTGCCGACGGTGGTATCCGCTACTCCGGCGATATTGCGAAGGCATTGGCCGCAGGCGCAAGCACCATTATGGCGGGCTCGCTTTTTGCCGGCACGGAGGAGTCTCCTGGCGAGACTATCATCCTGAACGGCAGGAAGTTCAAGGCGTACAGAGGTATGGGTTCGCTCGAAGCGATGGAGCATGGTTCGAAGGACAGATATTTCCAGGATATGGAAGAGGATGTGAAGAAACTCGTGCCGGAGGGAATCGTGGCGCAGGTGCCTTTCAAGGGTACTGTATCCGAGGTAGTATATCAGCTTGTGGGCGGTTTGCGTGCAGGTATGGGCTATGTCGGAGCGAAGGATATCGCATCGTTGCGTAACGCCAAGTTCGTCCGCATCACGAATGCAGGTTACCTGGAGAGCCATCCGCATGATGTGACAATCACCAAGGAATCACCTAATTATTCAAGATAGAATTGACCGGAAACAGACTTCTGAATATTTTCGGCGTTTGCCTTTTAGTAATCGTCTTGCCGTGGCTGAATTCGTGCAAGACGATTACGTCGTTTGTTCATGACGGGCGTGTGGTGGCCAAAATCGGCAGCCATAAGCTGTATGCGTCGGACCTGAATGCGTATATTCCGGATTCGGTGAGCCCGGAGGACAGTACGCGGCTGGCACTCCAATACATCAATTCGTGGGCGTCGGATATGGCTTTCATTGATGTGGCCGAGAAGGAATTGTCTAAAAGCGAGAAGAACGTGGACAAGGAGCTGGAGGACTACAGGCGGTCGCTGCTGAAGTACCGTTACGAGCAGAAGTATGTGAACCAGAGGCTTGACACGGCTGTGACGGATGCGCAGATAGAGAAATACTACGAGGCGCATATCGAGACTTTCAAGCTGTCGCTGCCGATTGCGAAGGCGCGTTTCCTGTCGATTTCCTCGGATTCCCCGAATCTGGAGATCATCAAGAAGAAAATGAAGTCGGACAAGCCGGAGGACCAGATGGAAGCGGACAGTGTCGCGTCCTATTCGGCGTTCCGGTACACGGATTTCGGCGGCAAGTGGATAGACCTCGTGAGGTTGTCCCGGGAGTTCGGAACTGACTATGGTACAGTGTTTTCAATGCTGAAGGACGGGGTGGTGGAGATTCCGGATGATAACGGGAACCTGAACATCGCCTATATCGGGAGCTTGAAGAAGGCCGGCGAGACCGGTCCGGTGGAATATTATCGCGAAAGAATCAAGGACATCATACTCAGCACCAGAAAACAGGCGTTGCTGAACGGTTTGGAACGGGACTTGATAGAGAATGCGCGCAATCTGGAAAATTTCATCATCTATTGATGGGGTTGGACCAATAATGAATATCGAAGAAACATGAAAAATATTCTGAAACTGACAGTATCTGTAATGGCGCTCGTCCTGCCGGTATGCGGCTTTGCGCAGACGTACCCTAACGGGCTCATTGACAAGACTATAGCTGTGGTCGGTAACGAGATGATCTCGCTGTCCCAACTGGAACAGGAGATATTGTATATGCGTATGCAGGGCATGTATTCCGACAAGAACATGCGTTGCGAGCAGCTGGAGCACATGATGGATTCCAAGCTGTTCCTCATGCAGGCGAGAATCGACTCCCTTTCGGTGAACCAGGAGATGGTGAACAGCTCCCTGGACCAGAGGATGGCGCAGATTCAGACGAATTTCGGTGGCGATGACGAGGTGGAGAAGTTCTATGGCAAGCCGATTTACAAGCTTCGTCAGGAATGGAGGCAGCAGTTGGAGGACATGTCGCTTACCCAGCAGATGCAGCAGCAGATCGCATCGTCGATTCCGGAGCTTACGCCTCATGATGTGAAGAAGTATATTTCCGAGACGGATCCTGAGGACCTGCCGATGGTGCCGGTCAAGTACCAGCTCAGCCAGATCAGCATCTATCCGGACCGTGAGAATGCGAATCTCGCTGTAAAAGAGAAACTTCTGAGCATCCGTGAGAGAATTATCAACGGCGAGAAATTCTCGACATTGGCCCGTATCTATTCCGAGGATCCGGGTAGCGCGAGAAAGGGCGGCGAACTCGGAATGGCGTCAAAGTCCATTTTCTGGCCGGCGTTTTCCGATGCGGCAATGGCGCTGAAACCTGGCGTCATTTCGCAGATTGTCGAAACTCCCGACGGATTCCATATCATAGAGGTGCTGGAGAAGAAAGGTGACATGTTCAATGCTCGTCACATCCTCATAAAGCCTTCATACACAGACCAGGACAGGCAGAAAGCATTCGCTACTCTCGATTCGTTGAAGACGGAGATTCAGAATGACGCTGTTACGTTCGAGCTTGCTGCGAAGTTCTATTCTCAGGACGCGCAGACGAAGACCAACGGCGGTCAGATGGCTGACCCTAATACCGGTTCTTCGTATTTCGAGATTGACCAGCTGAAGCCTCAGGACTATGCTGCGATCAAGGACCTGAAGGAGGGCGAGATTTCGGAGCCGGTGGAGTCCAAGGACAATGAGGGCCGCGACGGCAATACCGTTTACAAGATTATCCGCGTCGACAAGATTATTCCGGCGCATACCGCTTCTTTTGACAATGATTACAGCGACTTGCTCGAAGAGGCACGTGCCAAGGAGCAGAATGCGGCCATCGACGAATTCATTGACGGTAAGATAAAAACTACATACATAGTCATTGACCCTCTCTTCAAGAATTGCGAGTTCTCACGCGACGGCTGGAACAAGGTCGCAAAAGAGGGCACATCTGAGAAATAATTATGACTTTTCGCAGAAGTCTCATAGCGGGATTGATATTTCTGTCAATGTTTTTCCGCCTGTCTGCCCAGGAAAAAGGCAGTCAGGTGGATTCTCTTGTACGCCTGTTGAGCGCGCAGTCCATGGAATTGATAGAAAAGGACGGGGTAGATTACCGTAAGGTTACTGGTCCGGCGCGTTTCCTGCACAATGACACTTTTCTCATTTGCGATACCGCGCTCTGGAATGTGCGGACCAATGAAATTTTCGCTATCAGCAATGTGAAAATCCTTCAGGACCAGACGGTTCTGACCGGTGACAAGCTCACCTATTATGTGGACCGTGACCTGGCCGAGTTCCGCGGTTCGCTGGTGCAGCTGGAGGACAAGGACCACAATGTGCTCCGTACGGAATTCCTTGACTACAATACGCGTGACAGTGTCGCGATATTTTTCAACGGCGGTTCCATGAAGGATGCTGAAGGTCAGGTAATCGAAAGTTGCACAGGTACTTACGATTCGAAGGCGAAGACGTTCACATTTTCCGACAATGTCAATATGTTCACGGATTCCGTGTTCGTGAAGACGACGAATCTCGTATATGATTCAGCCCGCAATACGGCTAATTTCGGTTTCGGTACCGATGCATGGAGCGAGGACAACATGTTGTCTTCCAATGCCGGATGGTATGACCGCAACAGGGAGATTTTCCTTTTCCGCCGGGATGTCCACGGAATGAGCGACACTCAGGAGGGATGGGCGGACTCATTGTTCTACTATCGTTCTACCGGAGACATTGAACTTCTTGGCAATGCGCAGGTTACGGATACGACGCGGGATATGTCGGCTGTCGCCGGAAGAATGCTGTATACGGATTCATTGTCACGACTGGTCATGACGCGCGAACCGGCTGTCATCGGTGTGGTGAAGTCGGAAACCGCGCCGCCTGATTCGGTGTATTTCGGCGCGGATTCGATTGTGGCTCAGTCTCTTATGATGTTCCAGATAGAGGATGCCGTGAAGAGTGCCGCCAAGTCTCGTCTTGAGGACTTGTCTGTGGATGCTGTCCAGAATTATCGCCAGAAAGCGGCGAAGGAGGCAGCTGAGGCTGCGGCAAAGGCTGCGGAGAATGATCCGAACAGGCCTAAAGGTGGCAAGAAAGGTGGTGCTGACAAGGTGGAGGGTGATGTGAAGGCGCCGAAAGGGGGTGCCGTGGACAAAGGCATTGACCCGAATACTGCGGCCGCAGGGCTGGACTCGAAGCCGGTGGGGACGGATTCATCGGCAACGGGCCTGGATTCATTGGCTGTCGGGTTGGATTCTCTTGCGGTCGGGGCTGATTCTCTGGCGTCAGCAACGGATTCGCTCGCTGTTCAGAAGGATAGTATTCCGGAGCCTCTGGATTCCACGAAAATCAGTTTCATTACCGCTGTAAAGAACGTAAAGCTTTATAAATCAGATATTCAGATTGCATGCGATTCGCTGGCTTACAATGACTTGGATTCATTGGTGAGGATGTATGAGAGGCCGGTCGTGTGGAATGAATCGAACAGGCAGTATTCGGCGGACAGTCTTTTTGCCGTCCTGAAGAATCAGTCGCTGCAGAAGGCGAGTCTGATGTCCAATGCGTTCATTATCATCAAGGAAGATACGTTGTGCTACGACCAGATCCGCGCTACGGAGATGCTCGCTTATTTCGACACTACCGGTGCGTTGTCGCGTTTCGATGCGATGGGTGATGCCAATGCGATTTTCTATCTGCAGGAGGATAGTGTTTACGCGACCGTGAACAAGAGCGAGGCGAAGATGCTGAGTGCGTATTTCAAGAACGGGGATATTGACCGGGTTTATTATTTCGAGTCTGCGAAGAATGATGGTTATCCGGTGGCACAGATGACGAGTGAGGAGCGTGTGCTGAAGGGTTTCTCGTGGCAGCCCGAGCTTCGTCCTTCCGGAAGGCAGGATGTGACGCCATATTCCATAAGACCTTCAGAGCGTTCACGTTACGCGGCTCGTCCGAGAACGTCGTTTGAGTATACCGACAAGTTTTATCCGGGTTATATGCCGGGCGTGATGAAGGAAATCGAGCGCGGAAGGCTAGCCAAGGCAGATGCAAAGACCCGCAAAAAGGAGGCTGCGCGCGTCATGCCGGCCGATACGGCGTCCGTGCAGTCGCCGGATTCTCTCGCCAATGTTCAGCCTAAGGATTCGCTCAATGCTGCAGTTCCGGCTGTCGCCGATTCTACCAAGGCGACAACTGATTCATTGTCAATGTCTTCGGATTCTTCTTCCGTCAATGCTGCCGTACTTGATGCCGCTGCATTGAAGAAGGCGCAGCGTGATTCGCTTCGTGCCGCGAAGGATGCCGCACGTGAGGCGAAGTGGGCGCGTCTGGACAGCCTGGATGCTGCCAAGGCCAAGTTGGCTGCGGATAAGAAGGCGGCCAAGTTGCGTGCCAAAAAACTGAAGCAGTTGAAGGCCATCGAGGCGCGTGAGGCGAAGGAAAATGCCCGCCTGGAGAAGTACAAGGCTGTTTTTGCCAAGAAAAAGGAGAAGGAAGACCGCAAGGCGGCCGAGCGTGCAGCCCGTGAGGCGGTGAAGGTGGCCCGTGAAGCGGAGAAAGCAGCCCGTGAGGCGGAGAAGTCAGCTGAGAATGCCGTTGAGGTGCCTGTGGAGGAGGAGAAGTCATAAGTGTCTCCGCGGTTATCCTGACACGGCGCACCGTCGGGACGCATCCACGCCTTATTTTTAGAGTCGCTGATTATCAACAAGTTATAAAACGGAGCGTGGAAACGTAGGCTTTTTTTTGCCGCGTTTCCACGCTTTTGTTTGAATGGTATTTGATTATCAATAAATTACAAATTTAGGCGTGGCCGCGTCCCGCTTGTCTTGCCGGGAAAGTTGCTACCGCCTGCGGTTGGCTATGCCTCTCCTCCCGCCGCGCAGACTATTCCGCGAACAGCTTGACGATGTTCAGGACCACCTCGGAGGCCTTTTCGATGTTCTCGAGAGGGGCGAACTCCATCTTGCCGTGGAAATTCATGCCGCCAGCGAAGATGTTCGGGCATGGGAGGCCTTTGAATGAAAGATTCGCTCCGTCAGTGCCGCCGCGGATAGGCTGGATCTTCGGTTTGATGCCTGCCATCTCCATGGCTTTGACCGCCTTTTCCACGATAAAATAGTATGGCTCCACCTGCTCGCGCATGTTGTAGTACTGGTCCTTGACCTCCAGAGTGGCAGTGCCTTCACCGTATTTGACATTGATGAAATTGACACATTGAGCTATAAGCTCCTTCTTCTCTTCGAACTTCTTGCGGTCGTGGTCGCGGATGATGTAGCCGAAATCGGCTTCCTCGACGGAACCCTTGAAACTGATGATGTGGAAGAAACCGTCATAGCCCTCTGTCAGCTCGGGACGCTGGCCGATAGGAAGCAAGTCATTGAACTCCATGCCGATAAGGATGGCGTTCTTCATCTTGTCCTTCGCGTAGCCCGGGTGGACATTGCGCCCCTGGATATGAATCTTGGCGGAAGCAGCATTGAAATTCTCGAACTCGAGCTCGCCGATTTCGCCGCCGTCCATCGTGTAGGCGTAGTCGGCACCGAAGCGCTTCACGTCGAACTTCACGACACCGCGGCCGATTTCCTCATCCGGAGTGAAGCCGATCTTTATGTCACCATGTTTGAACTCAGGGTGCTCTACAATATATTGTACTGCGTCCATAATCTCTGCAACACCCGCCTTGTCGTCAGCTCCTAGCAACGTAGTGCCGTCAGTGGTGATGATGGTCTCGCCCTTGTGAGCCAGCAGCTCAGGGAATTCGGACGGCTTCAGGAACAGTCCCGGCACACCCTTCAGCTCGATGTTACCGCCGTCGTAGTCCTTGATAATCTGCGGTTTGACGTCTTTTCCGGAAGCATCCGGCGACGTGTCCACGTGAGCGATGAAGCCTATTGCGGGAACTTTCTTGTCAATGTTTGACGGTATGGAGCCCATTACGTAGCCGTACTCGTCGAGTGTGGCCTCTACTCCCATGTCGTTCAGCTCCTTGCAGAGCAATTTCAATAAATCCAGTTCCTTGGCCGCACTTGGCTGTGACTCCGAATTTTCATCAGACTGAGTGTCGATAGCGACATATCTCAGGAATCTGTCCAATATCTTTTCCATAAATTATTGTAGTTGTTTTTTGTCATTCACTTTCATTGCCACCCCTATCATGAAGACTATCAATGCGATATAAGGGATGATGGCGATAGCTTCACCGTACATTGCCTGCCAGTCGTTCAAGTAAACATTGACATTGGCAAACTTGAGGATCGCGCTGACGACACCCATCAGAGCACCGCCGGCGATGAATCCGGAGGCGATGAGCGTGCCTTTTTCCTGTCTCTCGGCATTGACCTTGGCGTCCTTGCTGCGGGAGCCGACGAACCAGGAGATTCCGCCGCCGACGAGCAACGGCAGGTTCAGGTCGATAGGGATGAACATTCCGAGCGCGAACGGAAGCGCAGGTATCTTGCACATTGTCAGGATGATAGCGATGAGGGCGCCGATGCCGTAGAGGACCCATGGAGCGCCGCCGCCGTTCATAAGAGGCTGGATCACAGCTGCCATGGCATTGGCCTGAGGCGCGACGAGAGCATTGTCCCCGGTGAAACCGAAGGTCTTGTTCAGCACGAGCATCACGCCGCAGACGGTTGCAGCAGCGACGGCGACACCCGCGAACTTCCAGATTTCCTGCTTCTTAGGCGTCGTGCCGATCCAATATCCGATTTTCAGGTCGGTTATGAACGAACCTGCGACGGACAGCGCGGTGCAGACGACTCCGCCGATGACCAGCGCCGCCGCCATACCGGCATTGCCCTTCAGGCCGACGGCCACGAGTATCAATGACGCGATTATCAATGTCATGAGGGTCATGCCGCTGACCGGATTCGAGCCCACGATAGCAATCGCGTTCGCAGCCACGGTCGTGAACAGGAAGGAAATGATGCCGACAATGAGCACGCCGACCAATGCCTGCCAGATGTTTTCCACGACTCCGCCCAATGCGAAGAATGCGAAAATCGCCAGGAGGGCTATGACAATGCCGAAGACAATGCTTTTCATCGGCATGTCTTCATCGGTGCGGTCGCAGGCTTCGACTTTGGCGCCCGGCTTTTTGGTGAACTCGCCGGCTGCAAGTCCGACTGCAGATTTTATGACGCCGAATGATTTGATGATGCCTATGATGCCGGCTGTCGCAATGCCTCCGATACCGATGTGTCGCGCATATTCCTTGAAAATCTGGTCTGCGGACATGTCTCCGATGGTCTGTGTGATGCCGGAGTTCATGAGGTCAATGACCTGTCCGCCCCAGATGAGGTTCATTAGCGGGATGATGACAAGCCAGACGAGGAAGCTGCCGCAGCAGATTATGAATGCGTATTTCAGTCCGACGATGTAGCCCAGTCCGAGGACTGCCGCTCCAGTGTTCAGCTTGAGCACTACCTTGGCCTTGTCGGCAATGTGCTGGCCCACGGATGTGACGGTGGTGGTGATGGTTTCGCTCCATGCGCCGAACGTGGCGATGATGAAATCGTAGAGTCCGCCGACCAGACCGCTGAGTATCAATGTCTTGGCATTGTTTCCTCCGCCTTCGCCGCTTACCAGTACTTGTGTGGTGGCCGTGGCTTCAGGGAAAGGATACTTGCCGTGCATCTCCTTGACGAAGTATTTTCTGAACGGGATGAGGAAGAGGATGCCGAGAATGCCGCCCAGGAGGGAGGAGAGGAACATCTGCATGAAATTCACTTCTACACCTAGTATATATATGGCGGGGAGGGTGAAGATGGCGCCGGCAACCACTGAGCCGGAGCATCCGCCGATGGACTGGATGATGACATTCTGTCCTAGGCCGCCTTTCTTGCCCAATGCGCTTGTGAGGCCTACGGCAATGATTGCGATCGGGATTGCCGCTTCGAATACCTGTCCGACCTTCAGTCCGAGATATGCTGCGGCTGCGGAAAAGATGATGACCATCACCAATCCGACGCACACGGAATAAGCTGTGACTTCAGGATAGTTTTTTTGTGGGCTCAGAAGCGGTTCGTATTTTTCGCCCGGTTTAAGTTCCCTCTGCGCATTTTCCGGCAGAGTCGTTCTTTTTTCTTCCATATAATATATTAGTATAAGTTATCCGTATTTTCGCGTACGCGGTCCGTGATTTTACAAAAATAATAAAAAAGTCAATGCTTGTGCACAGTTTGCTTGTCAATGTTCAGGAATTTTGTTGTCGTCGGAATTGTCGGTAGGAGTTGTCGGTCGGAGGAGGATAATTTGGGTGAAAAATGAGAAATTTCGATGGATAAAATGATTTATTGTGAAATTTTTGAAAAAAAAGTCGAAAAAAGTTTGGAGGTAATAAAAAACTGCGTATCTTTGCAGTCCGTTTGAGAAACAACGATGCCTAAAGCATCAGAAGCGGAACAAACGAAACGAGTTCATTGACAACATTGAGAGAGAATAAGAGGTAAAGATAGATAAAGAAAATCAGTTTGTAATTTTAGAAATTCGAGAGTTTTTTCGAGTTGCGAATTAGGGACTGCAATTTCAACATAGGCAACGAGACGAATCGAGTCGCGCTGATGGTGAGCAACTATCAGGAAAGCGGATTGATTCACACGAGAGAAAGAGGAGAAGAGCGAACGGAGGATGCCTAGGCTATCCGGAGGCGAGGAAGGACGCGGTAAGCTGCGAAAATGTACGGGGAGTCGCAAACAGACATTGATCCGTATGTGTCCGAATGGGGCAACCCGGCAGGCTGAAGGCCTGTCACCATGTATACATGGGGCGAACGCGGGGAACTGAAACATCTCAGTACCCGCAGGAAGAGAAAGAAACATCGATATCCTGAGTAGAGGCGATCGAAAGGGGCAGAGCCTAAACCGTGCAGTTTACGGACTGTGCGGGGTTGTAGGAGCGTCCAAGGGAACATGTCAAGGAACGCGAAGCAGATGGAAAGCTGCCGCATAGGGGGTGACACGCCCGTAGCGGTAACGAGGACATGTCAGGGACGCCACCTGAGTAGGGCGGGGCACGAGGAATCCTGTCCGAATCTGCGGGGACCATCCCGCAAGGCTAAACACTTCCGGAAGACCGATAGTGGACCAGTACCGTGAGGGAAAGGTGGGAAGCACCCCGAACAGGGGAGTGAAACAGAACCTGAAACCGTTCGTTTACAAGCGGTCGGAGCGCGCGAGCGCGACGGCGTGCCTTTTGCATAATGAGCCTACGAGTTGCTTCTTCCCGGCGAGGCTAAGCGCCTGAGGCGCGGAGCCGGAGCGAGAGCGAGTCTGAACAGGGCGTTCAGTCGGGAGGAGCAGACGCGAAACCTAGTGATCTACCCTTGTCCAGGGTGAAGTGGCCGTAACAGGCCATGGAGGCCCGAACCAGTTTCCGTTGAAAAGGGCTTGGATGAGATGAGGGTAGGAGTGAAAGGCCAATCAAACTGGGAGATAGCTCGTACTCCCCGAAATGTCTTTAGGGACAGCCTCGACGGTGTGTAAGTGAGGTAGAGATACTGATAGGACGAGGGGGCTTCGCCGCCTGCCGAGTCCTGCCAAACTCCGAATGCGCTTACATTAGACGTCGGGAGTGAGTCGGCGGGTGCTAATATCCGTCGGCGAGAGGGTAAGAGCCCAGACCTCCGGCCAAGGCCCCCAAGCGCAGTTTAAGTTGAGAGAGAACAAGGTGACACCGCATAGACAGCTAGGATGTTAGCTTGGAAGCAGCTATTCATTCAAAGAGTGCGTAACAGCTCACTAGTCGAGCGGTGACGCGTGGATGATGACCGGGCATCAAGACTGCCGCCGAAGCCGAGGACGCGCCTTATGGCGCGTGGTAGGGGAGCATTGAAACCAGCGGAGAAGGTGGCGCGGCGAGCGCCGCTGGAGCGGTTTGAAAAGAAAATGTAGGCATGAGTAACGACAAGGGGAATGGAAATTCCCCCGCCGACAACCCAAGGGTTCCTGAACAACGCTAAACGTATCAGGGTAAGCCGGGAGCTAAGTCGAAGCCGACAGGCGCAGACGATGCCCAAGCGGTAAAGATTCCGCTGCCGGCCATACGGGTCAATATGAGACCGAGGAGTGATGTGTCCGCCATCTGACGGAATAGGTGGTTGAACCGGGGTAGGGAGACCGAGCCGGGACAGTACGGGGAGTCCACGGACGACCCGACAGCGATGCAGAAGCAGACTTGCGAGAAAATCATATTGGCGTCAAGAGTATGGCCGCCCGTACCGTAAACCGACACAGGTGGGTGAGGAGAGGATCCTAAGGCGCTCGAGTGAATCACAGCTAAGGAACTAGGCAAATTGACCCCGTAACTTCGGGAGAAGGGGACCCACAGCGATGTGGGCGCAGAGAAATGGCCCAGGCGACTGTTTACCAAAAACACATGGCTATGCGAAATCGTTAAGATGACGAATATGGCCTGACACCTGCCCGGTGCCGGAAGGTTAAGAGGGGGAGTCACCGCAAGGGAAGCTCTGAATCGAAGCCCCGGTAAACGGCGGCCGTAACTATAACGGTCCTAAGGTAGCGAAATTCC
>ERZ827043.768-NODE-768-length-38053-cov-19.692194_pt1 | contig 38053 bp, 49 predicted proteins | sample MGYA00519923_ERZ827043 | MGnify/ENA primary metagenome ERZ827043 (study PRJEB31778, sample SAMEA3449251) | human gut metagenome | biome: human gut; feature: human-associated habitat; material: faeces | place: United Kingdom | collected 2010/2012 ... | reverse complement strand
TCGACCATCAGTTGCAGAGAACATCGGATATGCGATATATCATAGAAACCACAAAAACGGATGCAGGAACAAGAGTATTGCCGATTGCAGAGGATGTGGCACAGATGTTTCAGGCAATCATCGAGGATAGAAATACACCGAAAGTGGAGAAAGCTATAGACGGCTATAGCGGATTCCTATTTTATGATGATAATGGAATGCCACTTGTGGCAATGCACTGGCAGCATCGATTCAATCATATGGTTGGAAGGTACAATGATATCTACCGGGTGCAGATACCAAACATTACTCCCCATGTATGCAGGCACACCTACTGTTCCAACATGGCAAAATCGGGAATGAATCCCAAGACACTACAATACCTCATGGGGCATTCGGATATATCAGTCACAATGAATGTGTACACACATATCGGATTTGATGATGCCGAGGAAGAATTGAAGCGGATGGAAGAGTTTAGGAAAGCACAGGCAGAGGTTGAGCAGAAGAAGGAGAAACCGATGTTGCAGAAGATGTTTAAGGTAATTTAAAATGGAAGATAGGCAACGCTCTGGCTTAGGCTGGGGCGTTATTTTTGTGGAAAAATGAGATGTTCTGAGATATAATTATTGTGTTAAGTATATTTATGCAACATTGTATAACACACATAAGATTTAATGCTGAGAAATTACAAATTTGTCATTGTTGAAAATAGATTTTCACATTAACGAGAAAGGGTGACGAAATGGAAAAAATACAAGTAGTGCTAGCTTCTCCATCGGATTTGGCTGATGAACGTCAAATGATTAAAGACTTAGTGAATTCATTAAATCCATTATATATGAAAAATGGAATATGTATTGATTTAAGAATGTGGGAAAACAGTACACCTGGAATGAATGCTGATGGACCGCAAGGTTTAATTGATATGGATTTAGAAATTACCAATGCAGATTTATTTATTTGTATGTATTGGAAAAAAATAGGTACAAAGTTAACAAATGAAGATGTTGCAGGTACAGAGCATGAACTTAATTTGGCATTGGATAGTTATTATAAACGTAGAAAACCTGATATTAAAGCTTTTTTTAAGGTGATTGATGAATCTGAAAAAAATGATGATACAAGGAAAATTTCTGCAATATCAAAGAAACTACAACCTTTAGGTTTATATACACCATTTAAAGATATAAGTGAACTAAAAGATAATGTAAGTAAAATCTTACAAGTTGAAGTAATGAATTTGATTCGTAAGCAAGGACAAGTTATGCCTGAAATACATAAATATATTGAAATTTCAGACACAAATGAATTTATCAGTAATTTTTCATCTAATAATAAATTAGTTTTAAATAAAGGTTATTATGATATGTTGGATTTTGAAAGGGAAAATACAGATAATATTTTTAAAGAAGAAGTATTTGACGGAAATCAACTTGTGGTATCCAACATATCAAATGTTACTGTTGTGGGGGATAATTCGACATTGCTTGTTAATCCGAGATATGCAAATGTGATTTGTTTTCGTGGGTGCTCTAATATAAAATTGATTGGATTAACACTAGGCCATACGCCTCGAAAGGGAAGTTGTATGGGATCTGTCTTGCGGTTTGAGAATTGCAACAACATACAATTAGATTCGTTAGAATTATTTGGATGTGGAACATACGGAATTGAATTAGAAAATTGCACTAATATTCGAACCAATGGGACTAAAATTTTTGAGTGCTCTTATGGAGCATTAAGTATAATAAATTCAAATTTAGAATTTTCAAATAGCATGATATATGATTGCAATAAAACTGTAGGTTGTATTATTGAAGCTACAAATAGTCAATTAGATTTTAATAATGTATCGATTTTTAATAATTATATAGATAACTATCTGATTTCTTTGGAATCTTCTAGTTTGTTTTGCAGTGGTGTTTGTGTGTATTCTAATTCATTTGCTGGCTTATGTAATCAAGCGATTCCATTTGGATTATTTGAAGAAAATAATGTAATTCAAAGTGGGGAAGAGTTTAATATCACAATTTCTTCTTCAAAAAAAACTACAAGAGATGTATATGAAGAAATTAAAGAATTTGTTTGTATATATGGGAAAATAGAAGAGTCTGTTTTTGATGATGGACAAATCTATATAAATGTTATAACGTCTAGATTTGAGAATATTTCCCAAATAGAAAGCTTTATAGAGGGGTATGATAATCTGGAAACGGCATGCGGTTAATTACGATTCCTTAGTAGTAACCCATTCCCTTTTACTACTAATTTTACTACTAATAAGTAGTAACAGCATGCTCAATTCTGCTCGGTTTTGCCACAATCTGTAATTTCAGAGCATTTTACCATAACCAACCCCATAACCCCTTGCAAAACAGGGCATTTCAGGACAAATCAAGGAGAAACAAAACTGTGATTAAAGTACTTTTCATCTGCCACGGCACTCCAGTTTTACTATAATGCAGGACTTTGCAAAGTGGGGCAGAGTACGGCATAATATGGCGGAAAGCCTTGGAATTACTACGGTTTAGACTACTAAGGCACAAGGGGAGAGAGCTGGAATAGTCAAAGAAATTGGGAGAAATCCTTAGTAGTAAAAGACTACTTAAAGATAAAAAATAGATGTTTGGCTGATAATAAGGAGCGTGATTAGATGAGTCGAAAACCTGTTATTGGAAAATGTAGGCTTTGTGGAGAAACTAAGAAACTTACATTTGAACATGTACCACCAGAGACTACGTTTAATAATTATTCGGTTCATATTCTTTCTGGCGAACAGGTTATTAATCAGGTAGCAGATCCTAATATTCTTCCATGGGACTTTTCAGATGCTAAAGGCAAAATACAACAAAGAGGCCGTGGAGGATATTATTTATGTGGTGATTGTAATTCTAAGACAGGGCAATGGTACGTGCCAGAATACAGCAAGTTTATACATATTGTGCATTCTGCCCTGCAAGAGGTTAAAGGGAAGGAATTTGGTGCCATTGGAATTAAAATGAAAGGTATAAAACCATTACCTATATTTAAACAGATTATGACTCTGTTTTGTGATATCAATGAAGGTATGATGGGAGATCACTCACTAAAGGATTATTTACTGGATAGAACTTCTACAGTTTTTAATCGGCAACGATATCATTTATATATGCATATACATTCGGGTTCTGTAGAAAGAATGAATGGAATAATGGTTCAATTCACAGGAGGAGTTGGTTTGATTACATTATCTGAAATATCAATGTATCCTGTGGGGTTTACCTTGTATATTGATAAGCCAGATGTATATAAACCAGAAGGTGTTGAAATTACATTATTTTCGGAATTTAACTATGATGATGAAGGAGAAATTGAAATAATAATTCCAAAGTTGGAAAGTAATATATTTTTTTCGGGGGATTATCGGACAAAGGAAGAAATTGAAAATGTAATTCAAGAAAACAAAGATGGACAGTAAAGCAACCTCTTGTTCAGGAGAGAATCTTCTGACAGGAGGTTTTTTAATACAAATATAAAAGAACAAATGTTTGATTTTGTATTGACTTTTTGTAATGCAAAAAGTATACTACATTTACGAGGTGAAATAAATGAGTAATATAGGTCGACCAAAAGGAAAAAATAATAAAGAATATGTTTATACACTAAGAATGGATGAGCATACAAAAAATAGGTTGGAGGCATATTGTAGGCTGCTAAATAAACCTAAAGCAGAAGTGATTAGAATAGCGATTGATAATCTTAGAGAGGAGAATGTCTATGGAAAAAACTTGGGATGTGACAATAATGAAAATGGGATCAATTCAAATTGAAGCCGATTCAGAGGAGGAGGCAAAGAAAAAAGCTGAAATTCTTGCAGAAAATTCATCAAGCGTTAACTGGGAAGATTCATGGAATGCTGTTGACGCGTGTGTGGTATAAAAATGTAGGTTTGTCAAACATATGTTACACAGATGCCAGATAATCCTTTAGTACCTGATTTGGAGATTTCCATCCTAATGGACGCATAGGAAAGTTGTTATAATCCCTGCGATTATACACTTTCAACTGTTTGGCAAAGTCCTCAAAAGAATAAAAAGTATGAGTTGCATAAAAACGCTCATTATCCTTTCGGTGGCTTCTTTCAACTTTCCCGTTATGTCGTGGTGTAAAGGGTCGTATAACTTTATAGCAAATCCCATGCTGCTTCAGATGCACCTGAAATAGTGTGGGTTTGTCACGGTGAGTGGTAAAACGATTTGTAAATTCTGCTCCATTATCAGTTTGGATACACTGAATGGGTAACGGAAAGGCTTTCACCAGATGCTCTATAAACATAGCAGAAGAATACGTGTTGTGTTCTTCAAAAGCCTCTACGAAACGCCATCTGGAATACTCGTCAATGGCAGTATACTGAAAGAATTGTTTGCCGATGACCTTGGGGTTTTTGAGGCATGCAGAAGGAACAAATTTTACATCAACCTGTATGCGTTGTCCCGGATAATCCATTTGTTCGTAAGGCTTTGGAATATATTTAGGATTTGGCGGATGAACTGCCATAATTCCCTGCTTACGGAGAAATCTGTATAGTCCAGAGATGGAACGGGAGTAACCGCGCTGCTTGAGTTTAACCCAAAAGACAACAAGACCGGCATTGGGATTGCGTCTGCGCATATCAAAGATCAGCTTGATCTCTTCAGGGGTATGTTGGTTTGGATGATGATGGGGTCTGCGAGAGCGGTCACGAAGGGACTCAATAGAACCGTCATAACGTCGTTTCCAACGATAAATGTATTGACGGTTGGTTTTATATTTGATAGCAGCTTTGGTGACACCAAACCTTTCAGCGTATTTGATTAAGGATAGACGATACCGCATATCTTGTGTTATAGTAGCCATAGCAGAGAACTCCTTTTTTGTTTTTTTTGTTGTGGTGACTAAAATATAACACAAAAGAAGCATCTCTGCTTTTTTTATATTCAGTTGTAACACATGTATTGTAATCCTACACGCTCCGGTTATACTGGGGCGTTTTTTCTATGGAAAAATGATGAGGGTGACGATATAATATAAAGGTAAAAGATTAGCGAAAAGAGGTGGAAGGTTATGAGAGCGCATACAGTGATTTTGGGTGCAGGCGCTACTATGGCAGCAATCCCTAATGGTGATAGATATGGAAAGAAATCCTCTGTTATGAATGGAATGATTTCTAAACTCGGTTTAGATGATTTGTTAGCAGATGTAGAGTTGGAAACAAAAAGTGAGAATATTGAAGATATTTATTCAGAACTATATATGAAAAATGAATATGTAGAGGTGGTTAGAGAATTGGAAAAAAGATTGTATGACTACTTTGATTCTTTTGAAATTCCGGATAATCCAACAGTATATGATTTTTTGATACTGAGTTTAACAGAGAAAGATGTTATTGCAACATTTAATTGGGATCCGCTTTTGTTACAGGCATATGTCAGATGTAATGAAATAACAGATAATCTTCCGCATTTACTTTGTTTACATGGAAATGTGGGTATGGGGTACTGTGAAGAACACAGGGAATTTGGTACGAAAGATGCAGTATGTCCTGTATGCAAAAAACAGTTGCCACCTACAAGGGTATTATATCCAGTAAAAAATAAGGAATATAATAAAGATGATTATATCAGGGGGTGTTGGGATGCAGTTGACTATATCATAAATAATTCGTACATGATTACTATTTTTGGATATAGTGCCCCTTCAAGTGATGTAGAAGCTGTTAATTTATTAAAAAAAGCATGGGGCAAAAAGGAAGACAGACAATTAGAAGAAGTGTCGATTATTGATATAATAGACGAAACAGAAATGCTTAAAAAGTGGGATGAGTTTATATATTCACATCATTACCGGTACACTAATAATTTTTTTGATTCTTACCTAGGGATGTTTCCTCGAAGAAGTTGTGAAACAGTTTTGGCAATGTATTCTTTTAATATTCCGGCTGACGGATGTAAAGGATTTAAACCATCAATGAAATGGTCGGAAATATATGATTTAGTAAAGAATCTTGCAGTAGATGAACAAAATACGCCGGAAGGTAAAAACTTGCCATTGTATTACACTGCAGATAGTTTTCGAAATAAATAATTTATCCAAGGAGTGGACAACCATCCTTAAATTTATATGAGTGAAAAGGAGAATGTGCATGTACGAATTATTATCTAAACGAATTAAAAATGCTTTAGGAGAACCAGAGGTTTTTTTATACAATAGCTTTCCACAGCCTTTTAGGAATCAGGTGTTTTACATCTTAGAAGATGTATTAAGTCCATACACGACATATGATGAAAATTTGTGGGATATTTTCGAGAAGAATTTTTGCAGAGAAAAAGGACTGAAAGGTATGGGGTATGATAAGCTGCATAAGGGCTACGGAAAATCCAGTATAGAAGAATATTTTAGAGATTGTGAAGACATTGACTTTTTAGATGCGATAGATTATTTCTTTCATGTAATTGATAGAAAATTGCGTACTTTGAAACCAGAATACAAATATGATTATGATGCCGATGCTGCTGTGAGCGATGCTATTATGGAGTTGAATTATCGTTTTAAACAGCACAATTTAGGATATGAGTTTATTAATTCACAGATAATTACTGTTGATAGTACATTATTGCATGAAACGACAGTAAAGCCAACTTTGAAATTATTATTTGAAGAAGGTTTTGAAGGTGCTGAAGACGAGATAAGAAGGGCTTATGAAAAAAGAAGAAAAGGTGATAATAAAAATGCAATACTAGAGGCGGGAAAAGCTTTTGAAAGTACAATGAAAATTATTTGCGATAAACAAGGGTATACATATGATAAAGCTAAAGATACGGCACAGAAACTCATTTCTATTTTAGAGAAGAATGGTTTTTATCCGAGTTATATGAATGCACATTTGACAAGTATAAGAACAACGTTGGAAACTGGATTGCCTGTTGTGAGAAATAAAGTTTCTGGACATGGACAAGGGAATCAAGTGATTACTATATCGGACGAATATACAGATTATGCATTGCATTTGGCTGCAACCAATATTTTGTTTTTGGTGCGATTGTATAAAAGCAAAAAGCAAAATCCTTAGTAGTAAGAATTTCCCTTTTACTACTATTTCTACTACTAACAGGTAGTCACAACTTGCAAAAGTTTGCAATAATTTGCCTAGTTGACATTTAAATAACACTTTCATAAAATTCCCGGAAACCCTTGCAAAACAGGGAATTCCGGGGCAAAACAAGGAGAAATAAAACAATGATTCGAGTGCTCTTCATCTGCCACGGCAGGGTACTAACTTCTTGTTAAAAATGCTTTATTTACTAGGGTTTGAGCAATACAACATCGGATTTTAGCCCATTTTTAGGACAAATGAACAGAGAGTATCGGCATGAAAAATAGAATATTAGGACATCTAAATAAGTCCATATACTTGTATTTATTATGAGTATGTGGGCTTATTTTAGTGCCTTAAAATTAAATGTAAGGAAAATACACATAAAAGTCATTTGAAGCCGAATATGAGCCATATAAGCACATTTAAGCCACTATATAACGTGGTATAAGAAATAATGAATTCATTAGAAGAATTGGAGGAAGAAACATAATGAAAGAAGAAATTATTAAGCCTGGTATTGTAAGACGGATTATTGAAAAAGTTGAAAATGAGAATGGATTGGTAATATCTCCAGAGACAACAGATATTATCCTGACAGCATTTTTAGATACTGTAGCATATATTTTATCTGAAGGTGATAGCATCAAATTAAAAGGTTATATGACTATCTATCCACAGCTATATAAATCAAAGCAGATTAAGAATGTAGCGGATCAATCAATAGTCAATATTCCAGCACGATACAAAGCAAAAATTAAAATAGGAACAAAACTGAATAATGCGTGTAAAAATCTATCAAAGGAAGGAGAATAGAATATATGGTAAATCAGAGAGATATTGTAAACAGAATTGCTGATAAGACAGGTCTTTACAAGAAGGATATAAAAGAAATTTTGCTTGCTTTTAAGGAGGTTATGGTTGATGTAATTAAAGAGGATGAATCAATGTTTCTGAAAGAAATATTCACACTTAAAACCATAACAAAGAAGCCACGAAAAAGATATATAGCACCTTATGGAAAAACTATTATGGAGAAAGAACATAAGATAGTAAAGATTTTACCGGGTTCACGACTTACAGAGATTGTGAGGGATAGCAAGAATAATACAGAAGATTGATTTAAAAGATAGAATTGCAATTCCTACAGAAAAAAATATCTGTGATTTACCGAATCTATATGGAGAATTAAATATAGATAGGTTATCTCAGATAGTAAATAACCATATCAGAGTTGCAATAGATGAAATAAAGGAGGATTCAATGAAATGAAAAAAATCAATAATTTCTATGAAAAAAGACTGATTGTTGCTAAGAAAATTATAATTACACAAAAGAATGTAACACCAGAGATTATTATTGAAGAATGGTGTAGCTTATTTCCTATGGATAAGAATAAAGTAACCAATGATACAAATTTATTTGAATGGATGACGAGATTTATACATAGTAATAATCTTAAATCCTGTAACGAATTGATTGAAAAATTACGTAGAAAGCACGCTCATATTTTACATTCTAAATGCAAAAAAATAGGGTATAATTCCAAGCTACATAAAATCCAAAGTGATAAATTAGCATCTTATATTATTTACACCCAAGGTATTAAATATGCTGGAAACTTTAATCAATTATGTTGCAGAATAGGAAGATTAAAATAACTAAGTATGAAATAATATATTTCCCAACAGGCAGGAAGTAAAAGAAAGTCTGTATCAGAGTTCAAGAATATCTTGCGAGGTTCATTTGAACCTATCATTTGTGCGATTTCTGCACATTTTCCAATATGAGAAATTGAATAACACGACTGCTGCATATAGCAGTTTATTAAGGTTCGTCATTTATGTCGAACCTTTTTCTTGACCTTTGATTTATGAAAAAGGAGGAACATGATTAGTGATAATAAAGAAACCAAAATATGTAAGAAATGTGGGAGGAAACTTCCATTAGATAAATTTAAGAGTAGCCATGATTATATATGGTGTATGTGTAAAGAGTGCTTCAATGAAGGAATGCGAGAGAAGCGTTATCAACAAAGATTATCAAATGGCTTGGAAGTATATCACGAAGACAAGTCTATGAAGATACAGAGGAAATACAAGAAACCATACCATTTTCAAATTTTGTATAGGTCGGAATCTGGTATTGATACTATTGCAAAAGATGAAGTATTTGTGCGTTTATTTGACTATAAATCGGTATGGACTTCCAATTATGGCAGGATAATTCAGAAGTTGGATGATGGCACATATCAGCTTGTAAAAGGTGTATATTCAAGAGCCACAAAGGAATTGACCTATACACTTGACAGGAATGTTTATTTCAAGTCTAAGAACAGGTGGGGATATAGGAAAGAAAAGGTAACTGCCAGTGACCTTGTAATTAAGATGTTTGTTGTCAATTATGACATGAAAAATAATACTATGGTGTGGCATAAGAACAATGATACAAAGGATAATTACTACAAACATTTATTCCCAGTTACCGACAAACAGCACAATGAGATTTTAAGAATACATGAACAGGACGGAGCAATCACAGATAAGCAGATTATGGAAATTGTCAATGCGGTAGAGTTTAAACCCGATGACTGGAAGCCTTGGTACAATAAAAGAACTTATGAAGGTGTTGGCTATGTTGGTGCTGATACTTCAGATATTGATTATGAATCATACTCATTTATCAAGTGGAAGAATATGATACAGAGGTGCTACAGTGATGTTGTGCATAAATTAAAGCCTTATTACATGGATAAGGAAGTTTGTATTGAATGGAAGAACTACCAGAATTTCAAGATATGGTTTGATGCACATTACATTCCTGGAACTAAGGTTGATCTTGACAAAGACCTGCTCTATAAGGAAGGCAATATATACAGTCCAGAAACGTGTGCATTTATGACGCATTTCTTGAATACTGTATTTGAAGATAGAGGAATCGAAAGTAATATTCAACAGAATGATGATGGTACATATTCAGTATCAATGAATGTTCTTAGTAAAAAGATTGACATAGGTGTATTCGATTCAGAGGAAGAAGCACACAGCGGATTCATTGATGGCAAAATTGATTATATTTGTAACCTTGCAGAAAAGTGTAAGGGCAAAGTGCCAGATTATGTGTATGAAGGTATGCTGAATTATAAGATTGAAATTGACTAATAATTGGAGGTGGCAGATTCAACCCTGCTGCCTCTTTGCAGTTTATAAAGGAGAAAAAAAGGAAATATGGCTTATATAAAGGTCAAGGATAGAAGAAGGTTTGAACGAAAAGAATTTAGAGATTACATAAAGTTATCAGATGATAAGGTGCTTGATACAAAGAAAAATAATATAGATTTACTTGGTGATGATGAAATATTCATACAGTTGGAAGATACACAACACTACTGGATTTCAAATCATGGCAGACTTACAAATAATATGAGGAAAGATAAGACATTCTTTTTTCATAAGATGGATAGCGGTGATCCTAAAAGAAGTGTACATTGGACGATTGTAACATATGATATTGATGGAACTGCTTTACATGAAGAGACAAGTCCAGAAATTCTTGTAGCAAAGTATTTCTTAATCAAGCCGACAGGACGCAATAAGATATGGCACATAGACGAAAATATGAATAACAATTACTACAAGAATCTGATTTATGTATCTGCGGAAGAGTATGAGTTGTTGAGAAAGCACGTAAAAACAGTTGCAGAACTTGGAAGAGAGCAGGAATATTACGATTACAATACTGTCAAGGGCAATCCAGCTTATAAAATTTATGAGGGGATTTATGCAAGATGTTATGGCGGTAGTTCGTTATTTGTAAATCGCTGTTATGATGATGCTTTTATGTGTGATGAGTGGAAGAATAGTAGAGATGCATTTGCCGAATGGTATTCTGCAAATTATTATGAATGTGACGGAGAACGTATGGCAGTTGATAAAGATTTATTGTGTCGTGGTAATAAAGAGTATGCACCAGACAAATGTTGCTTATTACCTGAGACAATTAATTCTGCACTGGCAAGTGCTACAAAGAGACGGAATCATTATAGCAAAAAAGTTTATGCTATCGGTGTTGATTACGACAAAGGAAGAGACAAGTTCTTAGCAAGAATAACACCATTCGGACACGATAAACAAGTTAAGCTGCACTATTGGAATACAGAGGAAGAAGCATTTCAAGAATATAAGCTATTCAAGGAAGCCGAGATTAGAGTATTGGCATTAAGGTATAGAGATAAGATACCAGACAGATTATTTGATGCACTGATTAAATATGAAGTGCGTCCTTATAGTCCGTATGAGAATTAAGACACAAGGTATATTGGATAGAGAATTATCTGATATACCTTATTTTTTTACCTTTTTTGAATGCTTATATGGTAAAATAGAGAAAAATACTATAGTCGTGTGTAATACAGTATTGGAGGAATGAAGATGAAATTAAATGAGGAACAGCGGAAAATTGGTATTAAATATAATGTTATGCAGTTGCTGATGACAGATATTCACAACAAACGATATAGTGAGTTGCAAAAAATATATGAGGCTTTGAATTTGAGAAGCAATAATCAACTTGTGAATAAATTATTAGAAGAAAGAAATGTCGGGGAATTATTTACACATACCGTTTATGCTGATGTGTTGCTTGTAATTGCAGATTATTTAGATAGCAGATTGGAAATAATAGATTTAGTTGATTTGCTGTATTCTAAGAGGTGTCCACGGATTAAGAATATGTTTACTGATTGGGAACATCAATACAAAAGTGTTGGTACAATAAAAAATGCAAAGAGGTTTGAAATGTCATATACTGAAAATTATTATTTGCATTTTTTATTTTACAGATCAGATGTATTTGAAGAACCAGATAAGGTTTTAAAGGGATTTGATTTTGAAAAAGATAGATACATGCTGAATTATTGTTTTTATATGACAGATAAAAACCAATTTGATAATGCACTTATATTTTGTACTACTAGTGAAGAATCAGAGGATTATTTAAAAGGTGTCAATAGAGAGGATAAAGAATATGTGCTGATGTCTAAATTCTTTGACAGATACCTTACAAAAAGAAGGATTGAGTTAGCAGATTATTTACATATAGAAGTGAATAAATTAGCTGAATATATCCACTCTGAAATGAAATCACAGAGTAAGAATGGTGAAGCACCTATTAGAGCTGGAATAGTTGGACAAATTGAGTTGTTTACAAAAGATATTATAGCGGATCACAATGGCGGTACATCTTGGTACAATGCTATGACAACAACAGCTAATGAAAAGTGGTATGGACAATCAGTTATGTATGTTCCAGATGTGGATAGATTGATAAGAAATTATTTTAAATCATTCGTTACAACAAAATATATTGAAATTGTTATGGAGAAGAAACAAGGATTTACGAAACTTACATTGTCGAGACAGTGTATTCCAGACAATTATGAAATTGTATATCGGACAATTCTTTGTATGTATGAAATGGATGTATTATACAAGATGTTTGCAATTATGCAGAAACAATATTATACAGATTTTTCATGGGAAAAAATTACCAATCAAGACTTAGCCACACGATATGAGGATATTATATCTAATCTGGAACAGAATATTGCAGATAAAGAAAACAAAATAAATGGCTTATTACAAAAAAACAGAACATTATCATTACAAATTACAGCAGATAATTCTAAGCAGACAGCACCATTAGTAGCCGAAAATAATAAACTGTTAAAGGTTATAGAAAATAAGGATTCTGAAATTAACGATTTGAAGAAACAAATAGAATATCAAGAACAGTTTATTTCAGAATTGAATAAAACAGACAATGAAGATACAAGCAATACATATGACTTAGAATTACTGCAAAATAAGAGATTTTTATTTGTGGGACATATAAGTGATGTATTACCAGAGATAAAGCATAAATTCCCTAATAGCATATTTATGGAATCGGAGACAAATAATATATCTGGAATAGAAGTTGACGCAGTTGTAATGCTTATAAAATGGATGTCGCACAGTATGTTTTATAAGGTAAAATCGACAAGTGCATTGTTGCAGTCAAAGATTATAATGTGTAATACAAAAAATATAGATACCATACTTCAGAAGATATATGATGAGTTATTATAATGGCTGGTCTGTATCAGATGGTACATATTTTACAAGATCGCAAATATCACATTGAAGAATCCTACATAAATCATTAAGTGTTTTTGTTGATACATCTTTATTGTGTTTCAATCTATGGAGTGTGCTGTGTGACATATGATATTTATTTGTAAGTGTGTACCAGTTTTCACTTGATTTTTTAAGTGTATTCCAAAATGGGGAATAATCAATCATCATAGCACCTCCGTTTCGTTAGTATATGAAACAAGTGTACTTTGTATTCTTTGAATTGAATATCTTCGTTAAAAGGGATATAATAGAGTTATTAAATTAAACTTGGAGGAGGATTCATTTATGGGAGATACAAACAGCCTTATCAATGTAACTTTTTTAGGTGAGAGCTATTCATTTCCTGGGGAATTGGCACAGTATGTTACTTACTGCAATGAGTTTGAGAAAATCAGCGATAGATTGATGAACAAACTCTTAGTCACAATGAAGAAAAAACCAATGGCAGAGGGTGATAACTCTTATACTGATATGCACGAAAAATTTGAAGTGGATTTGCAAAATGAAGGCAAGAAATTCATTACCACTTTATCTAAAATCGGTGTATATGATGTTACTGAATCAGATGTTATATATGAGAACAAAGGTTATAAGCAATACATTCAAGTAAGAGATAAGATGCAGGAAGGTACACGAAAAATAATGTTGTCTTCTTTAAATAGTTGGATGGAGCAACAGGATAGCATTTATTCATCTGCTGCATCTAATATTAGAGGTTCTGGATATGGATTGATTTCTAATAGCTTTTTGGCTCATGCAACATTCTCTGCAATGGAATATAGTACATTAAAGAGGCAAGCAAAAGAGGCTGATAGACAATATCAGCAAGCAATAGGAGAGTTAAACAGAAGTACACTTTCAAGAGAAGAACAACAGTATATCCAGTTTTATGCTACTGAAATTTATCCAGAAATAGCAGAAGCCTTTAACACATTTGTAACAGAACTTATGGCTATCTATCTTTTGAAATTGCAGGAAAAAGGCATATTTGATAGTGATAAATTATCTGATTACAGCTTAAATAAATCAGCGGAGTTATTGAAAAATATTAAGCTGGTAGATGATAAAAAGGCAGTATTAGTAGAAGCATATAAGATTTGTCCATTTAATCCAGATATTTATGCTGATGTAATGACATATGGACTATTTGATGTTGATACTATGAAAGGTGCTAAAGAGTTCCATCAAGAAACAATGCTTGTAGGAATAATTGAGAAAAAGATTAAAAGTAGTCTGAACGACCTTGAAAAAGCAAAAGATTACATAGAGGTATTGGCTTACTATCAGGATAAGAGCGAGACAGATATATTAAAGAAATTCTTTGAAAGCACTATTAGTAAAATCAAGAATGATTATCACGAAATATTTTTAGTGTGCGTTGATTCAAGAAGATTGAGCACTTGGATTAAAGATCATATCAATAAGGATAGAGATAAGATTGCTTCAACTTCAGAAGAGAGTGTAAGAGATAGGGTTAATTCATGGATTAGAAATACTGTTGATGATAAGCAATATGATAATCTTTCAACTATGGGATTGATTAGCATTGACGATATAAAATATAAGGACAGTACAAAAACCACATTGGCAGAAATACAGACAGAGTATGCAGATAAGATGGTTGCATTGATATTGGATTATATAAAAGAGCTTGGAGAGAAAAAGATTGCTTATGAAGAAGTATATGATAAGTATAATGCAGGTCTGAAAAAACATATGGATGCTATAGCTGCTAAAAATGATGAACTGAAACAGCAAGGATTATTTGCATTTTCAAAGAAGAAGGAATTAAAAGCGGAACTTGATAGACTTAACAATGAGTATGAAGAGTATCGCAGAACAGAACCAGTACATTTGAAAAATATGTATTTTAATATGTAATCAGAAATAGGAGGTATTTATTATGAGTTCAGAAGAAGCACGTAAAAAGGTGGCATATGATTTAACAATGGAGTATGTAAGACAGAATAATGTAATGAAAAATCCGAATAGCGACAGTCCAATATCAAGTAGAATTGATAAAATTGAGAAAATCTATAATGAGATTTTTGAGGGATTAAAGGGCAAGAATATCCTATAAACTTGTAAAGGTATTGTTGAAAGTTAGGTACTTATTTCTGCCATAGTTTTACAGTACCCCCGGTATATGTTGGGTACTTAAATTGCTGTGGTTTAAGCGTACCCCCTCCCCATGTTATATGCCATTATCCTTTGTGAAAATAAGAGATTTTGAGGTTAAATTGGCTTTGTAATTGCGTAGTTGATTAAGTTTACCTATGCTGTGTTATGAAACGGATTTGGTGTGATTTTTGATTGATTTTTACTAAGGATATGAGGGTAAAAAATATCGGAGAGGTAAAATTTTTAAGTCACTGTATAGAACAACCAACTATAGGGCTGCGGAGAAAAACAGATCCATTTTTTAGTTTTTGCCACCCCGACACGCTATATCCTACCAAACCAGTAGGAATGCATAGCAATAAAGAACAGTATAAAAAATAGGGTGTAACTCCATCGGCTACACCCTTTTATTATGTCTTTCTGTATTCTGTTTGTTATGCTTCATTCAAAATATATTCAACTGCTTTTTCTGCCTTGCTTGAAGCTGATACAATAAACTTGTTATCATTTCTTAAAACTCTTAACCAACTTTGTATATATGCGGTTGAATTTCTGAAGCTTTTCTTTGTTTCAATTCCTATTATGTTCATAAGGTTAGCACTTCCAATTTCTGCTACAAGTTCTTCTTTGCTGTATTCCTCAGAGCCAAAAGCCACAAGTTTATTTTTTCTTTCTTCTGCTCTGTTGCATCTGCTTTCTTTCATTGTGCTATGCACTGATTCGTGAAAAGCTGTACTATAATATTCTTCTGACTGTTTGAACTGTTCAAATAATGGTAACTGTATCATGTCACGCATAGGACTATAAAAAGCCTTATTCCCTTTTATATGTTCAACTGTTATATGTTCCCTGCTCCAATAGTCCGTTAAAATCTTTTCAGCCTTTTCTATTGGCTCTATGTCGTGAAGTTCTTCTTTCTTCAATGGTTCTACTCCGTCAACTTGTGAGATATGAAACACATTTATATATTTTAATAGTGGTATATTTTTAACTGTTTTTGTTCCATCTTCTTGTATTTCTTCAATAGGGTATATCTTCCAAAATACAATTATTTCTGATTTTTCACCCTTGCGAATATGACCGCCTAACTCTTGCCACTGCTTGAAGGTTGCATACTCACCTTTATGTTTTAATAACATCTGATTAAGTATTGAATAACTCTTTTTACTTACTCTGTTATATGCTCCATCTCTTACACCAGTCCAAGGCTTTTCCCATGGGATAACTCCATTTTCTAACTGTTCTATTATCCTATCTGTAACCATTTCATATACATTTTTACTCATATGAAAACCTCCTTTAAAAAATTGATAATGTTTTGTTGTTGATATAATTATAATATGGGTACATATTAAAAGTCAAGAAATATGTACCCATAAAACTGTACAAAATTATGTACCCCATATTTGTACATTTTGCATATTGATATGTACCCATATCTGTGATAATATGTACCCATACCGAAGAGGTACAACAACAAAATAATTTCATCATTAAGGAGGTAGTCATTATGTGTATGACAAAGAAAGAGTTAGAAGAAAAGATTGAGGAAGTAAGAAAGTATAAGGCTATGGCAGAAGAAGCAAGTACCATTCAGAAAGCCTTGGAGCAGGAAATAATCTCATATATGAATGAGAACAACTTAACAGAAGAATTTACTGATTCAGCAAAAATCACTTATAAGGAACAGACAAGAGCAACACTTGACAAGAAAAGACTTGAAGAAGATTTGGGCGACTTATCAGAATATGAAAAGGTTACAAGCTACAAAGTTTTAAGAATCAAGTAACAAGCGGTTAGCAATCAGCAGGGCAAGGGTGGAATAATCCACCCGATACCCTACAAAATACAAGGAATAGGAGTGTTGAAGATGTCAGTTATTATCAAATTAAAGGGTACATATATCGGAGAAACAATTATGAACATTGAGGAAATCAAAAGAGCGGAAGCGTCAGGCTTTACTATTATAAGCAAGTAGGAGGTTTTGAGATATGCAGACACAGACAATTCAATTTGCAACAGTTACCAAAAACGGAGTAGTCCAGAAAGTCGGTAAAAGTACCATATTACAGCCTAAAACCAACTTTAAAGGCGGTTCTATCAAGTGGTACGAGGATAAGAAGAAAGCGGACAAGTAAACCACAACGAGGCAAGCGGTCAAGCCGTGGTATTCAATTACAACTTGCCTATCGGCAGTAATGCCAATTATACCAAACAAGAAAGAAGGTGAGACAATGACAAGTGCAGATTTAACAGTATTAGAGCCATATTGTAAAGATAATATGCGACTACTGAAAAAGTTATCAAAGTCAATCTTTTTGAGACTTAACGAGCCATTGACAGAAGCAGACTATGACGATTTTTATAGTATTGCAAATATGACATTGTGGCAGTGTTACAACTCTTATAGCTCTGATAAAGGAGCAAGTTTTAATACTTTTCTTTGTGATTGCTTAAAGAAAAGATTTAAGACAGAGATAAGAGACAGACACAGAGAAAAACGAGTTATCAATCAATTTACAACTTCATTAGATGTAACTAATGACAGTGAAGAAGAATGTAGTCTACTGGATTTTATAGCATCCGATTTTGACACATTCGAGGAAGTAACCAAAAACAACAACGAACAATTTCAAGACAAGGTACAACAATACATTTCAAAACTTTCTAATCAGCAGGTAAATATATTAAACCTTTTGATTGATGGGTACACACCTAAAGACATACGGCAGATTTTAGAAATTTCATCAACTGAATATGCTGAAAATATGAAGATTATGAGAAGTTTTGAAAATGTAAAGATTTTATTTTAGGAGGTAATCACTATGAAGAATATTAGAAAGCAGATATACACATTAGAGCAGTATTTAAAGGATATGAAGGCAGAGAAAATCAGAACAGACCAGGAATGCCAGAGATTATCAGGACAATGGAATCCGAATATGGTTAATGAACTGATTGCATCGGTTCTGACAGATGATTATATCCCACCTATTATTTTAGGTGAGGAAACAACAGCAAACGGAATTACAAGACAGTGGATAATTGACGGATTGCAGAGAAGTAGCACATTATCATTATTCAGATATGGAAACGCAAAAATCACAAAGAATCTTGATGAATATATGGTTACTTATCAGACAAAGGCAACCGATGAAGATGGAAATATAAAGCGAGACGAGCAAGGCGAAATTGTATGGGAAAATGTAGATTTTGACATTCGTAACAAGACATACGAGCAGTTACCAGAAGAATTAAAAGAGGTATTCAATGGCTATCAGTTAGAGGTTGTAATTCATCAGAATTGCGACACAACGCAAATTTCAAAACTGGTACGCAAACTGAATAACTGCAAGCCTATGAACCAGGCACAGAGAGCTTTTACATATATAGATGCGTTTGCAAGGGAGATAAGAGAAATTGCGGAAAACAGATTTTTCAAGGATATGTACTCTTGCAACAACAAAGACAGAATAAACGGAACTTTTGAAAGAGCCATCGGAGATATGGTTATCTTATCTGAATACCCTAATCAGTACAGAAAAGATACAAAGATAGGCTTCAAGTGGTTAAATGAAAATGCAACCATTCTTGATTTTGAGAATCTTGATGATTTACTCACAAGGTTAGTAGAATCAACGGAAATCACAAGCGAGATAAGGAAACTGTTCAATAGAAAGAGTGCATATATCTTTGTGGCAGCATTTAAGGCATTTACAAAGTTAGGAAGGGAAGATAAAGAGTTTGGAGAGTTTCTGCATTGGTTAATTGCAGAAGGCAAAAATACAGAAATCAATGGAAAGACATGGGTTGAATTAGATGTAGACCGTTCTACAAGGGATAGCAATGTAGTACACGGAAAACTTGATTATCTTACAGCACTTATCAATCAGTATTTCACAGAGGTTAAGAAAGTAGCATAAGGCAAAAGGGGAGGACAAACCTCCCCGATATAAGAGAAATTGAGGTAAGCATATGAATACAATATCAGATATTTTGATGGATATAGACAGAGGTTGCCTTGCTAATAATATGATTGAGGATTGCTTCACATACAGAATTGTATATTTTGTCAATGAGGGAAACAACGGAAAGAAATATTATCTTGACAGCTCATACAGAGATTTACGGAAATCATTGGAAAGTATTATCAGAGGGAATTTAACCTTGACAAACAATGTTGTTATAGCAGAGACAACAGTATTAAAAAGAGGAAAATGTACTTGCTTACAGAGTAGGTCATATTCATTCAATTTAGAAGAGTATTTCAAGCGGATCAAGGGAGAATGTAACAGTAACAGAAATAATCAGTATTACAGATATGCAGGATAAACGGAAGGCAGGATATACATATATGTTTAATTTTAGAATTATTACAACAGCAGACGGAAACCAGATTATAGATAGAAACCTTAAAACTCCATATGATGCACTTACACCAACGCAGATGTTGGAATATATGGAAATGGATAACAGCCTTGCTTTTATGGATAGAATGGAACGCAAAGCAAGAGAGAAAGCGGAGCATATGAAGAGAGTTGCAAGGAATCCGTTTTATAGATTGGCTTGTATGGTCGGTTTAATGTAAAAGGGAATTGCAATGGATGGGGGCAGCTTAAAATATAGCTGTCCCCAATGGAAAAGAGGTTGATATTATGGCTTATATACTTACAAATGGAAATTATTACATAACAGTTACAGACACAGGAAAGACAACAAAAACAAATAATATAGATGAAGCAAAGTTATTTGCAACTATTGGTAAAGCACAAGAGAAAATCAAGAAGGCACCAGCAAAAACGAAAAATTATTATATTGAGGATATAGATACAAATGTAAAAATACAATGCAATGCAGATGGAAAAATCAAGCGAAAAAGATATTCTGATAATGTAAAGAAATTGCTTTATATGAATGCAGATGGAAAATGTGCTTTATGTGGTAGGAAGTTATTATTTGAAGATATAACGATTGACCATAAAATTCCTTTAGCTTGTGGTGGTGCGGATTCTGTAGAAAATTTACAAATTTGTTGTCTGGAAGATAACCAGTTCAAAGGTTCAATAATGCCTGATAATTTTATGGAACGGATAACAAGAATCTTCTTGTATCAGATGGATAAGAAAGAAGGCAAGCGGTTATTATGGAAGATTGTGCATAAAATATTAAATAAGATGATATAAGTGAAAAGAGTGCTGATTTTTGGCACTCTTTATGTACCCATAGATTTTTATTGAAAAAACGGAGGAGGTGTTATATACTTATTATGAAGAAGTATATAGAAACGGAGGGTTACATTGTGGCTTCTGCGACTGATAAACAAAAAGATAGTTTAAAAGAATATATGAAGAAAATTAAAGATATAAAATTAAGAGTTCCAGAGGAATATCTACAACCAATTAAGGATCATGCAAAATCAAAAGGAATGAGTGTTAATCAATTAGTAATCTCATTGCTTGAAAAGGATATGGGGATAGATATTGTTACAGTAAGGGAACAAAACAAGCAAAATAAGGAAAATGAGGATGAATAATACCATATAAAGAAACAATGGTTTCATCCGAAAATTTAAAGGAGGTATGACCTATGTTAGCAGCAGTAAAGGGAATTGTACAAGGTAACACAGTTGTTATTGAGGATGAAGATATTAGAGATTATGATGGAGCAGAGGTTATTGTTACTCTGTTAAATTACCCACAGAGAAAAGCAAAGAAAGCACCTGTTGACTGGGATAGTTTTGTTATTCCAAGCGAAAGAGGACAGCATGTAGATGAATATATGAAGGAGATGCGTGAGAATGACAGATTATAAAAAGGCATTTGTTGATACTGCACCATTCATATACTTCATTGAAAAGAATGAAAATAACCCACAGTATTATGACAGAGTAAAGAAATTTTTCAGTAATGGATATGAGGCAGATAAAAAGTTTGTAACTTCTGTAATCACAATGGAAGAATATTTTGTGTTCCCATACAGAAACAAGTTGTATTCATTTATTGATATGTTCGACAGGCTTGTTGAAACTACTGATATGGAGATTGTAGAAGTAAATCAAGAGATTGCTAAAAAGGCAGCTCAAATTAGAGCAGAATATAAAGGCTTTAAGGCGATGGATGCAATTCAGTTAGCAGTTGCTTGTCTTACAAAGTGTGATTTATTCTTGACAAATGATAAGCAATTAAGACAATTTAAGGAAATAAAGTGTGTTACAGTTGATGAACTGGAATAATAAACAAAGCACCAACGGAAAGAAGCATATCTTTCTGAAGGTGCTTATTTTAATCCTGCTGCTTATTGCGAATATTATCAACAGCCTTTTCTAATTCTATTGTCTGCCAGCGTTTGCGGATGATCTGACTTTGTAATTCTGATAATCTTTTATTTGTGTAGTGTTCCATCCATTTCATAAAAGAAGAGGGTATATGCTTTTCTGGTATCTTTTGAATGATAGCGAATATCAAATCTTCTAAGTGGTCATAAATCTTATGTAAAAAATCTTTGAAGCGGTTCGGCTTCTGAATCTCAATGTAAATGTAAATCAACTCCTTCCAACTATATTATATAGGAAGAAAAATAATGCTACAAGCGAAAATGGAAACTGTCTATAAAGGTGTCATTTTACGGAGAATACTTATTATGTAAGGAAATGTATTTGTAAAGGTGTCAATTCTATTTACAGATATATCCGAAAAGTGACAAGTGTTTTACGAACAGAAAGGACAGTAATATGAAAAATGAAGTATGGGGATATGCAAGAGTTTCTACAAAAGAACAGAATCTTGCACGACAAATTGAACAGTTAAAAGAGTTTGGAATATCTGAGAGAAATATTAAGTGTGACAAAATAAGCGGAAAGACATTTAATCGAATGGAATACAACGCATTAGTTGGAACAGAAACAACAGCACCAACTTTAAGAGAGGGAGATTTGCTTGTTATTGTCAGTCTTGATAGGTTGGGTAGAAACTATACGGAAATCAAGGAACAATGGAATTATATTATCAATGTTATTGGAGCAGATATTGTTGTGTTGGATATGCCATTACTCGACACAAGGCAATCTGGTGATAATCTTGATAAGAGATTTATTGCTGACCTGGTATTACAGATTTTGTCTTATGTGGCACAAAAGGAACTTGAAAACACAAGACGTAGACAAAAACAGGGAATGGATGTTATGCCAGTAATCAATGGAAAGAAAACTTCTTTAAAGACAGGCAGATCAACAGGCAGACCAAATGCACAGTTCCCAGATAATTGGAAAGATTACTATGAAAAATGGAGACTAGGAGAAATGACAGCAACAAAGTGTATGGAAATACTGAATTTGAAAAGGTCAACATTTTATAAGCTGGTTAAGATTTATGAAAAGAATCTGTGAATTTAATAGAAGGATGCAGAAATATAGAGAAACATTATATGAAGCATTTACCAAAGATGGGAGGCATAGACAGATGAAAAGACAAGTAGCATATAAGCAAGGATATAAAATTGTTATCTGTGGAAAATTTTATGAGGTGTCAGATACAAAGAGGATTTTATATTATGGAAATCTATCTCATATACCGACAGTACAAGAGGTATGGAATAAAACAATAGGAATACAGTTAGCAGAAGAGAATTATAAAGTACATAGGAATAACGCATATAGCAGATTGAGAGGAAAAGCCATTGGAGCATAAAGAATCAAATAATCATAAGTGTATCAGATTTGTTATATCTCTGATTATACTTTGCGGTTTATTTTATTTATCGTGGAGGTGGAAATTATAATGGATGGAATTTTTGAAAGTCAGGCTTTTTGTAATGGAGTTGCTGTAGGAATCAACCTTTATCAGCAAAAGGTCATTATGGCACATGAAAATAATGAAGCTATTAAAATTGGTGGAGAATTATATTATATCCAAAGTGCAAAAGAAAGATTACAAGATATGGTGGATAAAATTTGTAAGTAAGGAGATTGATAATGGCAAGAGATAGAGTTGAACCATGCGAATCATATATCTGTAAAGGTCAATGTAAAAAAGGAAGAGAAGCAGATCACAACGGATATTGTCAGAAGTGCGGAAAGTATAAACCACGCATTAGAAAGAAGCATATGAATAAGAAGAAACAGGAACTTGAAAAAATCAGAAAGAGCGAGAGGTATTAGAATGAAGAAAAAATTGAAATTTTTTACATATGGATTCAATATAGGAGCAGTCTTGTGGGCGTGCGGTTTGGTCGCATCTATGATTGTGGAAAATATAACAATGAAAATCCTTTTGATTCTCATACCATTAGCAATATATTGGTTTTTCATAATAGGTAAAAGTATCATTGAGGAAAAGATTAAGAGAGGAAGGTATTAAGATTATGGAACAGCTAAAATACAGACTTGAAGATTTACATTTGCAAAGTGATAAAAACTACACGGATATAAATGATACTATTGTTGGATTTTTATTTGACAAAGACATTATCGTACCTTTTGATATTCAGAGAACCTTAGAGGATATAATCAACAATATATTGGGTGAACATTTTGAGGAAACACAGCAGGTATTATATCCCTCTGATTTTGAAGTATCAATCAGCATGGAAATGGACACACGAACAAATAAAGTGATTATTAGTACATATATTGTCAATGCTGATGATTTAAACTTACATACAGAAATTGATACAGACACATTACATGATTATGGAAGGACAAAGAAATATTTCTTTACTGAATTAGGTTGCATTGTATTAAACAGAATCGGACAGTTACAAAAGGCAGCCAATGTTAAAGGCTGGTTAGCATCATAGCATTATAATAAGGAAGAAAGAGGTTATATTATGATAGATACAAATGTTGAATCATTAGCAATAAAAGCGGAAATTAAGCAGAGACTTAGAAAAGAGATGGGGAATAGTATATCAGAGGATGATATGAAATTCGTCCTAAAAACATTTGACGATGTATCAAGCCGATTCAGATTTTCAAGAAAAAGTAGATAGAAAAAATCGGCAAGGTATGTTATACTCATTAGGTATTAAGGGCGTGATGAACCCTTGATATACATTTTAATCATAGGATTACCTAAGATTGAAATTGTTTTGTTGTTGAAAAGTCATGGCTGTAATAGGTCATGGCTTTTCTGTTTTTATGGAAAGAATTGTATTTGTGATTATGTGTCCCTTCTTATATAATAGAAGTAGAAATTTGAAGTAAAGGCGGTTTTTATATATGGAAGAAAAAAGCAATGTTACTAAATTGACACAGAAGGATTATCAGAAGAAGTATGATGAAAAGACACAATCAGTTACAATAAAATACACACCTGCTGATATGTCGGATTATGATAGAATGATGAAATATCTTGAAAAAACAGAAAAATCAAGAAGCTCATTCATAAAGGAATTGATAAATGATTTTTTTGAAAATGAGAAATATGAAATAACTGAAAGTCGAATAGCTGATTATTATAAGATATATAATGTAGATGAAGAGTTGCTTGATAAATTAAAAAATGTCGTTGGAGAAGAAAAGTACAATATAATCTTAGATATGTTTAAAACATTTGTAGAAAATGAGTTATATGATGCTTATGTAGACAAAGGAGACGATATTGATTATTGGATCGATGATTTTATAGATGAAATCAAAAATGGTGATGTTGATATAAATGTTTCTGATAAAGAATTTGAAAAAATTATTGATAAAAGTTTAAGTCATAATTTAAAATCTGTTTTTTATGGCTGAAACTCTGTATCACATTTTCTCGATTTTGTCAAGCCCACCAAAACTGAATATAGGTGTTACATAGTTTTGAAACGAACCACTATATATAGATTGTTAAGTCTATATGTAGTGGTTTTTCTTTTTGCGGAAATCAAAACAACAAAAAAATCCAAAAACAAGTGGAGAATATTATATATGAAAGGGTTGATTACAAAACACTTCATAAAAATTTTCTCATTCTGTGGAAATCTGAAAGGAGAATGTTTTGACAAAAAAATTTTGATGGTGTGGAAATTTTGCAAAAAACAATTTTCAAAAGGCGAATAAGTATATAGAGGCAGAAATGCCAATATATTTTTTAGCATTTAATGACGAGAAACAAGGAGGTGTGGAAAGTAATGACAAAGTTTGATTATGAAATCCTGATGTTGCTGAATGAGAAAAATGTGGACAATCCATTAAAAGCAATCAATATCTCACAGATATTAGAAGATATTTCAGTAGCAAAAAGGAAATCGTACAGCACAGCTTATAGACATTTACAGGAAATGAATAAGCAAGGATATGTGAAATGTGGTCTTGTAGATGGACTGGCAAGCACATATTACATTGATGAACTAGGAAAAGCATATTGTAAAGCACAAAATTAAGGAGGTCACTATGACATATAAACAGAGAGTAAAAGCATTTCAGAAAGAAATAGGATTTATTATAAGAAATGAAAAATATTATAAGATTCTATATGCCGATTTTGATACTAAACGAATGGTAATCAAAGAGGTTGACAAAGAAAATCCTAAAAATACAACAGAATATGAAGTGTTATCTAAGGATTGGGTTATTGAGATTAATAATAAGACAATTACACCAGATGAATACTTCTTACAAAATTGTGAGAGTAGCGATCCTAGTGTAAAAGCGGTAACAGATAAAAAATTGATAAGCTATATAAATGAAAATAAGGAAAAAGAATCATGTAAGATTGCAGTTGATAAGTTAATAGAATTAGCACTTACTTATACAAAGGCTAATGTTAAAAGAGCAGCATATCAGACATGTAAGGAAATCGGCGTAGTTGATGAAGAATTTGAGAAAACATACAAGAAAAGCTATACCAAAACAAAAGTAGATAGAAAACCCAAGTTATCTGCACATAAGAGTAAATATTATAATCCGTCAGTTGGAGAATTTGGTTTTTGTTGTGAAGCTGAAAAAATAGCAATTATTTATGGTTATGTCGGTGAAAAAAGATGGGGCGATTATGGAATTTTTGTAAAAAATTTTACATCACATTTTCCATATGAAGCGAACCTTTTATCAGAGGAACAGATGCACAATCTATTTGAAAAGTATGAATATGAAAGTACAATTCAGAAAATTAGAAGTCAGAGAATGAATAGATTGCATTCTGAATTATCAGAGGAAGTTGCTGATATATTGAAATCTTATGGACTTAGGGTTGTTAGAGCAGACGGAAGAGGTACAAGTCACCAAGTAAAAAAGTGTAGAAGAAAAAAGGATTATGATAAAGGTAGATTATCTGGTTATCGGATTATAAAAGCAAATTGTGGAACTATTATAGCTGGAAAAAAGTTTGAATTATATGAGGCAGATGTAATGGATTTTATAAGCAAATTACAGAGTGGAGAAATTGTAATCGAGTAATCTGAATGGGAGACATTATTATGGCATACGGAAAGATTTATATTGCGGATTTGAGCAAGAAAGTAACGGATTTATTTAATGAGCTGATAGATGCAAAGAAATTGAATGAGAAAGAGTTTATCAGCTCTTTCAAAGAAAAATATCCTAAAGATTATGATTTGCTGGTATATGAATGGGAATTTAAGGTACACGCATTTAAGAAGAATAAAAAAGGACATCCTGTACCTCATCCAATTAGACCAGATATGATATTGAGTAATATGTATCGTAACTATCATTACAAGTTGGTAAAGAAACCTAAGATACAGAAAGCCAAGGAGAATTATGTTAAGAGGCTGAAATGTGAAATGGGTAAGATTGGTTACAAAATCAAAGAGAGTCCATTAAATAAATGGAGATTTTCAGTAATTGACAAGAGCGATAACAAGGATATTGCAATAGACATTCAGTACCAAGAATTGAAAAAGATTTGTAATCAGCTTATGAATAACAAAAAGAAGGGAGGTGCGAAGTAGTGAGTTTATCTATTAACAGGCTTGATGTAAATATAATGAAGATTCTTGCACAGGAAAAATGCTTTGATGAATTGTGTGGTATGACAATCAACGAGATCAACACATTTTATGGTGAGGATGATTTACTTACTACAAGGCACAATCTGGTAATGCGTGTAAGAACATTAGTAAAAGATGGATATATGGAGAAAGGTATTAAAGACCATTTAGAATTTACCTATTTTATCACAGAAAAAGGATTAACAACAATCAAATGGAACGGAGGAAAAGACAATGAGTAATAGAAGTTTAGTAAATGATGTAGCAATAGTTGGTGTAGGTGGTGCAGGAACAAATATAGCCTTCTGCCTTGAAAAATTAGGATATACAACAATTCATATCAATTCAAGTACACAGGATGAATCAGCTATTAAAGGTGCAAAGAATATCAGACATCTAAAAGGGTTCAATGGGTGTGCTGGTAATCGTGCATTAGCAGAGAAGGCACTTGCTGAAAATATGGATATTGTAGATGAAATCTCTGCTCTTGAAGAATCTATTGTATATGTGATTTTTTCAAGTGCAGGCGGTACAGGTAGCGGAGTTTCTACAGCATTGATTGATATGTTGGTTGAGGAAACAGACAAGACTATTTGTGCAATCGTGGTACTTCCAGATAAGGATGAGGACTTTGATTTTCACGTAAACAGTTATAAGTGTTGCCAGGAATTACTTGAAATTGAAAATATGGGTTCTGTTATGTTTCTTGACAACAATAGTGGTAACAAGCAGACAATCAATAGTATCTGTACCACAATGCTTAATACATTTCTTTCAAATAATTCTGTGTCAGAGTTAGGAAATGTAGACGAACAGGAAAAGAGGACTATTTTAAGCACACATGGAAGTATGGTGTTATCTGTTTTAGGAAATGAGAAAGCAAGTGCAGAAAAAGTTATTGAAATGTTGACTACCAATAATATCTTTGCACCTATTCAGAATGATGGAAAGTGTGAGTATATCGGTATCATCAATTCTAATAAGAAGATTAACAAGGAAGATATTATTAAAATTGTTGGTATTCCAAGACGCACTTTTGAAGGATATGGAAGTGACAAGACGATTTGTGCAATATCTGGTTTATCATTCCCATTCGATCACTTAAACAGTATCAAGGAAATTGCAAAGCAGAAACATGATGAAAGAATCAATGCTGCAAAAGCAATCAAGTCTAATGAATTGGAAGATTTGGACTTTACAGATGATATTGTGGTTGAAAAAGAGGAAAAGCAGAAACCTAAGAAGTTATCAAGACGAGAAAAGCTGAAAATGCTTCAGTAATAAAAATTCTGATAGATAACAGAGAATGTATATATAGGTCAGTCGGTTTGACTGATAAAGGAAATTACAAGCAATAATGCTTATTCCTACCTTAATATATAGAACAAATAATTACAAAACGGAGGAATTAAGAAATGAATGGAACAGTAAAATGGTTTAACGATAAGAAGGGTTACGGGTTTATCACAGATAATGAAAAAAATGATATTTTTGTACATTATACTGGAATTGTAGCTGACGGATTTAAGGGTCTAACAGAAGGACAGAAAGTTACATTTGATGTGATTGACACAGAAAAAGGAACAAAGGCAGTAAATGTAAAATCCGTAACTGAATCAGAATAGTAAAAATCATTCTTCAAGTGGAGAATATTATATTACAGAGATATGTGTGAGGTGAAAGTAGCAAGTCTGCCAATGAATGAGATTGGCTACAATGTCATCTAATGTAGATGCACATCATTTTCCCCTTTTATTAAAAATTATCAGTGAAGATGCTGATTACTATATATTGAACGGAACAACATACCATTGAAGATGATGGTTATTATAGAGAACGGATAAACAGGCATAGTGTCAAAAATGGCATTATGCCTATATTAAATAGAATGATTGGAGGAATGAAATATTTACAAAGGAACTAATAGGACAGAAATGTATATAGTCAGATCATTGGCAATGACAAATTGGCTATGTAATAACGGATTTAAGATTTTGAAGGTTGAGGATTCTGAAAAGGATGATAAACTAAAGGTTTTCTTCTTTGAGGACACGCCAGCTTTACACGACACTATGATGAAGTACAGAAAGAGAGTGTGAGTGTATGTCAAATGGCAAGCAGAGTAAAGAAGAGATTAAATTAACATGGGATGATTTTGAAACATATCTTCCAGATTACGGATTTGATGAAAAACAGTTGGAGTTTTTCAAGGACACGTTTGAAATAATTACCCACAATAGGGATACAAACAAAGTAACCTGTTTTGCTAATCGGTGCGGCATAGGAAAATCTACATTTATTCATACATTCATGCACTGCTGCATTGGAGATAGTTTTTATGGTGGACGGCATAGACCTCAAGGATTATTGGTTATTACAGATTCAATTAAGAGATTGGAGGAGCTGTCTAGTACCAGTAAAGACAGGATGGAAGCAGAAAAGTATTGGGGAGAAATTTTCAAAGAATGGGGCATTGAATACCATTACAAGGAATTTGAAAAGAGTATTATTGTACTGAGATCAGATGAACCATTTAAGGAGCAACTTATCAAGCAACACTATAAGCCAATAGTTCTACTTTCTACACAGCGTTATTTTATGTTGGGAGATAATATCAGAGAACAGCTTTTTTCGTTCACTTATAACAGAGAGACATTAAAGCGAGATATTATCATTTTCGATGAAAGTCCACAATTTTCCGAAACTGTCACAATCGACAGTGATAATTTGTCCAGAATCGAGGCGGCATTATATAAAGGGCTGTCCGATGAAGTGCAGGACAAGGAGTTTGTCATAAGGGAATATAAGGCATTTAAGGATAGACTGCTTGAACAGATGGACGAGAAGGAAAAATTGTTGAAGGATTCTAATGTTACAATATATTGGAAAGATACACGATATTCCAGTATAACACCGAACGATGATTTACTGTTTTCTGTATTGCAAGATAACATGGAATCCCTGACAAAACAGTATAATTGCATATGGAAAGATATGCAGTGCTTAAAGGACATTGCTAAGAATGGAGCAATATTTAATTCCGTAAAGAAAAAATATGGAAACTATGAACGCTCATTTGTGCTGGTCGTAGATAATAGGGATCATTTCTTTTTGGGACAAGATAAAAAGTTTTTTGTATTTGATGCGACAGCAGATATTGATCCGAGATATGACCTTGATTATGTGGAAATTGTAACAGGAGAAAAATATAATAAACCTTTGAATATGTTAATAACAAATGTTCAGATTCCCACTAGCAAAAATGTCATGTGTAAAGGAAATAAAAGAGCAATCACAACCTCAAATACCATCATTAAATATTTGAAAAATAAATTGAAACATGGCATAGGAAAGCAACGTGAAATTTTAATAGTAGTATATAGTGATTTGCTAAGACGATTTCAAAAGGAATTTGACAATGTAGGTTATTTTGGAAACCTTAAAGGATTCAATGATTTCAAGGATTTATACAGAATGGCACACATTGGAATGAACAGATTTCCTAACATGGCATATTTCTTTATATATTGCGGTTGTCATATGGAAACATACAGACAGCTTATGGATATGTCAGAAGAAGAATCACTGGATTTCTTTAGTGCATTAAGTAAAAATCACAACAAGGAATACGAAAGCATTATAACATCCGTCATGCTTAGATGTATGTTGGCTGATTTTGAACAAAATATATTCAGACTAGCAATCAGAAATTACAGCAATACAGAAACGGTTCATATCTGGACTTTCTACAATTCTAACGATTCACTGTATAGTGAATTATCTTCTATGATCGAGGAAAGATACAAACCCTATGGAACAATATTTGAATATGAAGATACTCCTGAAGAGTTACAGATTGAGAAGATTAGAGATAGAAAACCACCAGAAGGAAAGCAGATGACTAATGCACAGAAGATTATAGAATGGTGTGATAAACAGGAATCTGGAAAAGTATTTAAGCTGAATGAGTTATTACAAGATACGGGAATGAATAATGATTCATTTAAAAATACCAGAAAAGACAATCAAACGATAAAAAAATTATTTGATGATATGAAAACAGATAAAAGAGGTTATTACATGATTGTATAAATTTTTAGGGGGGATTCTCTAATATATTATATTAGGAAAACCCACCCAAAATGAAAATAGAAAAATAAATAAAGTTACAACTGATAATGATTTTCGCTTGATTGGACTGACATATTGCGTAAGCAATGTGGCAGGACACATCAACGAAAAAGGCAGACAGATAAGGATTGACACCGTAGGTGGCAAGACTTTCTGGCTGACTAACAGGGTGTGGGATATTCCCACTAATATATCCTACTTTCTTTGAAACCAACCTTTTCTACTAAGCTACACAACGCAATCAAAGATTGCTGTTTCGCTAAGTGAAAAGCCTGCGCCAAAGAAAGATAGCAAAGAAAGCGCATGAATCAAAAATAATTATTCATTTAGGTGATCAGTGCAAATTTGACAACAATCATATCCAAATTCAGCATCACACCAACGTAAATCATGATCACAGTATACTCGTAAAAAGTCACCCTTTTCATAATCTTTTTCTTGATTTACATTGGATGGATTCACCCAATATTTTCGTGCAAAGGGGCAATTGCTTAAATCGTCCCAATCTGTTATTACGGGATAATGATCGTCAAAATCTAAGTTGTGTCCATTCATAATATCACCTCCTCCTATACGTAAAATATTATAGCATATTATGAAATAAAGTGCTATGAGATGGAGAAAAACAACATTGTTAGCAAAAATGAATGGTTAAAGATGAATTGATTATACATGAAAAAGGAGATTTTAATAATGGCAAACAAAAATAACGAATTTTGTTGTATGTGTGGAAGTAAAAAAGATGAAGTAGAAAAGCTAATTAGAGGTAAATATGGTTACATCTGTGATAGCTGTATCAGTATTGCAAGTGAGTTACTCAATGATGAAGAAGAGGAAAATATCACAAATAATATGCAGTTGGCTACACCTTCACAGATAAAAGCACATTTGGATCAGTATGTGATTGGACAGGATGAAGCAAAGAGAACACTTGCGGTTGCAGTCTACAATCACTATAAGAGATTAAAGCAAAATAAAAAATCAGATGTTGAGATACAGAAGTCCAATATCCTTATGATTGGTTCAACTGGTAGTGGTAAAACATATCTTGCACAGTCACTTGCTAAATTCTTAGGTGTGCCATTCGCTATTGCTGACGCTACCTGTTTAACTGAGGCTGGTTATGTTGGCGAAGATGTTGAAACCATGTTGCGTACACTTTTACAGAATGCTAACTATGACATTGAATCAGCACAGAGAGGAATTATCTATATTGACGAGATAGATAAGATTAGTCGTAAAGGCGAGAATATGTCAATTATTCGTGATGTATCTGGTGAGGGAGCACAACAGGCATTACTTAAAATCATTGAAGGTACTATTTCAGAAGTACCAGTTACAGGAAGTAGAAAACATCCGCAAGCTGAAACAATAAAGATTGATACATCTAACATACTTTTCATTTGTGGTGGTTCATTTGATGGCATTGATAAGATTATCGGCAAGGAAGAGACACATAATAGCATTGGATTTGGTGCTAATGTTGCCAATAAAAAGGAAGCAGTTGCCGATTTATCAAAGGTTGAGCAGCATGATCTTGTGAAGTATGGTCTTATGCCAGAATTGATAGGCAGACTTCCTATTATAACTGCATTGAATTCGTTGTCAGAGGAAGATTTGGTACATATTCTCACAGAGCCTAAGAATGCTATCACAAAGCAGTACCAGGAGTTATTATCAATGGATGGTGTGAAGTTAGAATTTGAGAACGAAGCATTGAGAAAGATCGCAGAGTTGGCTATTAAAAAGAAAACAGGTGCAAGAGGTCTTAGAAGTATCATTGAATTCGCTATGCAGAAAGTAATGTTTGATGTTCCAGATATGTCAAGTGCAAAGAAGGTTGTTGTAACTGCTGCTTGCGTGGAAGGAAAAGCGGATGCATTGGTGTATGGTGCAAGGAATAAGAAGATAGCGTAAGGGCAATATTACCATTTCAATCCGACAGGATGTAGGTTTGAAACGGAAGTACATTATAAGTTATTTCCGTTTGTGACGGAGGTGTTATAAAAAAGACCTCCGTTTGGACACAAAGAGTATATCAGAAGGAGAATAGATAATATATGGATAAATTTACAGTTGAAAGAGGAAACAAAAACACAGCCGAATTAAAAAGACTTACAAGAGTAATCATGTTGCATGACATATGGAATAGGCAGTATCACAACACAGTTAGCAATATATGCCAACAGCACAAGAGTTTAGATGATTGGTCGCAGGATGAATTGATGAAAGTTGCATTATGCGGTGTGAAGTATATCAATTATGTTGCTGACATTGAGCGTGAAAATCAGAGGTTGGATTCAAGCTACAATACACCATTTGCAGTAAAAGAGGCAGGATTTAATATGATAGATGTTTTGTTTGGTATTATAGGTCGTATCAAGCTGAAAAATCTGATTAAGATATTCCCGATAGATAAGGAATACGATGGTGATAAATGGGGGTTGCAAGGCTTACTTTTTCACAATGGATGTTCTGAAGGAAAAAGGTCTTGACAATGCGGTTGGTCGTGATGATGTATTCGATCTTATGTGGGATTATATGAATAATGATTTGAGAGAGTTTACAGTATTCTATATGAGCTGCATGAGTGCCATGTATAAAAAGCAGACTGGTATTGGCTTTGCTGAAAAGTTTTGTGAAGACAATGGAATCGGTACATACACAATGGACAGAGAAAATGGTTTGTTGATTAATAATCAGAGTGGCGAAATCGCAAAAATGAGCAATAAGCCTTCATTTATGCAGATTGTGAAGTAAAATTCTATTTTCCTATTAGCATCAAAAGTACATTGAAAATTGAATATTGGCGGTTGTTGTGGTATTCTTAATCTAAGATATACAATATGGAGGATTTTTAATGGAACGTAACGATAGATGTTTCTGTGGAAGCGGAATCAAATATAAAAAATGTCATTACAGAATTAATGGTGAAAGTAAATTAGCAAATATATATAGAGCATATAATGAGTACGATAATGCTTGTATTCAAAAAGGAATATGTAATAATTGTAGAAAGGGATGTTCACAATGTTGCAATGACTATTTCTTTATTTCTGAAAGTGAATTTCTACAAATATTGGAAGAATTAATATATAGAAAAATAAATATAAATGATTATATTAGTAAGGCAAAGGCGGTTAAAAAGCATATTGAAAAAGTTCATCCAGAAATAATAAAGAAACTTAACGAATTTATGCCGAAATCAGTAGATAATATAGATGAATCTTTTTTTAAAGATTCAATTAATCCCCCTGATTTACCAGCATGTATTTTTTTAGATAATAATAAGTGCAGTATTTATAATGTACGCCCATCTATATGCAGGGGATATGGGATAACAGAAGAATGTAGAATTATAAAGAATAAAAAATATGATTTTGAAGAAAAATATAAAATGTATAATGAAACAAGTATTATTTCGCATAGTGGAGATACAACGAAAGCAATATTAAAAAGAACCTATCCGTTATTTTATTGGTTTGCTTATTTCTTAGATGATTCATGGTATAATTTTACAATGGAAAAGCTTAGAAGAATTAGAGATGACAAAAATGATGCTTATTATGATTTTACAAGGAAATTGCAATGACACAATAGATATATGAATTTATATAATGAATACCAACCGTCAATATTCGATGGTTGGTATTTTTTTGCTTAAAATTAGAAGTTAGATGGAAAATATTATATATAGAAGGACATATTTAAGAAAGGTGGTTGAGTATTATAGGACACATAAAAGCAGGAAGAGTAAGGATATATAAACTGAATACATTTAAGACATTTACAGATAGTGAAAATGTTATCTATAATGATAAGCACAAGAAAAATGCTGAATTATTGACTGAAATACATAACAATGTAAATGTTAGGAGTATTCCCGACAGATACTTGAATGAATATAATGAGATAGCCATATTTGAAAACGATATTGTAAGACTTGCGTTGTCGGATAGAGGAATTGAGACTTGCGATTATCAGTTATTGGACGAGATTGTTTATCTGAAGGTTTGTCATAATGAAATATTGTGGCAGATTCTAAGAGATGGAATAATAATCGGAAATAAGGAATATATGCTATTCACAGCAACGACAGGACAGGTAAGAAATGTTACTGTTACTCTTATGAGGAAAGATTTTTTTGAGAAGTACAAAGGTTTCCTCATGGTCGGATTATCTATAGAAAGTATCAATGATAATGGTGGTATGAATGTAGGAAAGCATTTAGCTTATAATGCCTTATCTTTATCATCGAGTGTAAAGCCAAAGACAGCGATAGACATTGACAGATGTATTGTAGTTAATGGCCTTGAAACAGTTGTCAGAGATAAGGTTAAATATATTGATATACAGACAGACGATAATGGACAATGTTATGTTGCTGATACACCGAAGGAATATCAAGAGAAGGACATACCGATTGAGCATACGGATGGTGCTGGAATGTTTATTCCGGGCGAATTACATTCTAGTTGCCAGATAAGAGGCGGTTATATAAAAGGTGCTATGTTCCCATTTGATTTTAGACTGTTATGCCATGATGTAGCACATAATTCAATTTTGACTGATGCGTGGGGTAAGAAGCACGATGTAGAAGCGGAAGATATACGATATATTCTTACTACAAGTCAGTTGAAGATGTGGAAACAATATGATTCGTGGGAAGATTATAAGACCAAGTTTAAGGAAAACAATCTGGAATTATCTATAAATTCATATGCTAACCCTCCGAAAGAAGAGGTTACATTCTCATATCAATTCTTACAGACACTTCCATATAATACTGATATTACAGAGTTGTGTAAAAGTGCCATTGAGGATTTAACTAAACTGAAAACAGATATTGATTATGTGAAAGCTGAATTGGGATATACACTTGATGAAGTCACAGATGATGATACCAATGAGGATGTGGCAGAAGATAAAGTAAATGTTGTAGATACAAATGTTGACAAGGGCAATTATTATATTGCAAAGGCATTAGACCTTTATCCTGCACTTATCAAGGACAAGCATATTAAAAATAAGATTGAAAATCTATTCAAGGCGAAAAAGAAAAGTTATATGGGTGGCAAACTTCCAATTAAAGGATATTACAGTTATGTTGCACCAGATATGTTTGCTTTTTGTGAGTATCTTTTTATGGGTATTGAAAATCCAGAAGGATTAGTGCCAAAGGATCATGTTTATAACAAGCATTATGATGAAGCTGGGGATATAAAAGATGTTTTGTGTTTGCGTAGTCCTCATTTGTCAAGATATGAGTTTCCGAGAAGAAAGCTGGTATATTCTGATGAATGTAAGAAGTGGTTTGGATATATGGAGAGTGATACAGTTGTAAGCTGTCACGACTTAATATCAAAATCATTACAATGTGACTGGGATGGTGACGAAATTTTAATAAGTCCAGATAGCAGTTTATTAAAAGCTGCACATTCATTACCACAAGAACCATTGTATTATGATATGCAGAAAGCTGATCCACAGCAGATTACTAATGAGACTATCTATGATACATTGGTTAAAGGATTTGATAATAATGTAATTGGTGAATCAAGCAATGCTATTACTAAGCTGTGGAATGTGCCAGCGTTAAAGGATAAGCCTCTTATGTATGATAATGCAATCAATGTTATATGTGCTTATTCCAATTATGCCATTGATTTTCCTAAGACTGGTAAAAATCTTGCGTTAGGTGAATATGAGCAGTTGTATAAAGACCTCATACCTCCCGTAGATATAAGAGAGAAATTCAAGCCACAGAAAATTAAATATCCACAGTTTTTCAAATATGCTAAAGGTAAGAAGTCCAATCTTGAAGAATATACAGATAGCCCGATGGATAGAATAGCCAAGTATATTGATGAACAGGTGGGAAGAAAACATTATAAATATGATGTTGGGACAGATAAAGATGGTAATGAATTGAAATTTGATTACAGAGAGTTAATGAATAATTCCACAGATGAAAATGATAAAACATTGTACGAAGTGAACAGGTCAGATTGCAGATATACGGAATTGTTCAAGGCATTGTATAGTCGCAAACAGGCGAAACAAAAACTCTGCATGGATATTAAAAAGGAAATAGATAAGCAATCGACAGATACCAAAGAGATAATAGCCCGATATGATATATTCCATTATTACTGTATCAGAGAGATTAAGAAAATCTTTACTGATGGCAAGGGTGTATTTAATGAGGCATTAGCAGTAAATTACATGATTGATATGGAATATAACAAGCCAGAGTTTATCGCAAGTAGCAAGGATATTATGTGGAAGTGTTTTGGACATATCATAGTAAATAATATCCAAGCTAATAAAAAGACTGGTATAACCATAAAGGAAAGACCACGAAGATGTTACCAAAAAGCAGTCAAAGGTAATGACAAACTGAATCAGATATTAGATGTGAAATTGGACAGGAAGAGTGTTGAAATTACACAATCAGATATTGAATATATGGATAATTTTATTCAGAAAAAGAAGAATGGGAATCCTTATAATAATGATGTTGAAATTCTGTTTGCATTGTTGTGTCATTATAAATATGCTGAAAATACTGGCAAATTAAAAGATGGAAAATTTTGTATCACAA